>Ga0180007_10000576_pt1 | contig 59002 bp, 43 predicted proteins | sample MM_PC_MetaG_FD_121122 | JGI IMG/M metagenome (GOLD analysis project Ga0180007, IMG submission 121122) | Groundwater microbial communities from the Aspo Hard Rock Laboratory (HRL) deep subsurface site, Sweden - MM_PC_MetaG | ecosystem: Environmental > Aquatic > Deep subsurface > Groundwater...
TTGTCCGCCGCCTTCAATCTTGAACAAATATGAAGTTCCAGCTACGCCTGTAAATGTAAAGACGATGCTAGTTTTCGTTTCATCAAAATCCGCGATAGGGCTTTGAAGATTATTGCTCCACCATGCAGCTGGAGTGTCAGTGTAGGTTGCAGTAACGGATAGACCCGTAACGACTGCTTCCATACCATAGGCTGTCCATGCAGGGATAACATATGTCCAGCCTTCAACAGTAAATGATCCTGCTGCGCCGACTGTCTTAACAAATACAATTATTAGGTTAAATCCATCTCTTTCAGCTTCTGTTTTGCCGCTTAAATCAAGAGTGAATTCTTGAGAATCTCCGGTTGCGATTGCACTAGCTTCAACAAATTGTCCGCCACCTTCGATTTTGAATAGGTATTCAACTCCGGCAACACCTGTAAATGTGAAGATGATACCAGGTTTTGTTGCGTCGAAATCAGCGAGTGAACTTTGAATATTGTTTGACCACCATTCCGTAGGAGTGGCAGTATAGGTTGCAGTTACAGCAGAGCCGTCAAGGACAACTTCCATTCCATAACCAACCCATGAAGGAATAACATATTCCCAGCCATCAACAGTAAATGATCCTGATGCGCCTACAGTTTTGACGAATACAACGATTAGGTTGAATCCAGCTCGTTCAGCTTCAGTCTTACCACTTAGGTCAAGAACGAATTCCTGAGATGCGCCTGTTGCGATTGCACTAGCTTCAACACCTTGTCCGCCACCTTCAATCTTAAATAGATATTCAGTTCCAGCAACACCTGTAAATGTGAAGATGATACTAGTCTTAGTTTCGTCGAAATCAGCGACTGCACTTTGAATGTTAACATTCCACCATTCACTTGGAGTATCAGTATATGTAGCTGTTACAACTCCGTCAACTTCAACGGTTTCCATACCATATCCTGTCCACATAGCTGGTGCTTCTTCAGGCACTTTCGGTTCAAAGACAACGATATTGTCAAATACCAATGTTGTTCCTGGTTCAGTTAAACCAATTAATAAGAATAGTCTCATGGTTTCTTGCATTGCTGTTAAATAAACAACAACATGGTTATCTCCAGCAAGTAAATTAACAACTTGTGTTGAGTGAGGTCCATCATTTGTAGCACCCTTGAATTGCAATGCAATTTGAGTGTCAACGTTTGAGTTGATGTCCATTTCAACTTTGTAGATTGCGCCAACTGTCAAATCAGCTGTTGGAGAGTTGTATTGAATTTGACAAGCCCAATCTGCTCCACCTTTGATTGTAGTCGTTGCGGTCAATACTCCACCAGCGATGGTTTGTGTTCCTTCATATGCTGGCAATGCCCAAGAATCGGTTAATCCTTGTGTAGACCAAACTGCCCATCCGGCTGTATCGGTTGCTGCTAGAGTTGCCATATCTGTTGAGAAGTCTCCGTTTTCAACGTAGCCTACCATTTCAACAACTTGTCTAGTCAACATAAAGTTGCTTAATACTAACAATCCTGATTCATCTGCTTCTGAGAAGTTACCAAGATTTAATTGTAATTTGAAAAAGTCTACTAGAGCAGTGAAGTTGAGTTCAATGTAGTTAACTCCGACAACAAGGTCGTAATTTTGAGTAACATATTGTGCACTGCTATTATGAATTTCAACATTGATTGTTCTTGCAACATCAGATGTAACAATGAAACTTACCAAGTATTCAGTGTTGACTTGGAGTGCACCACCAATATATTTCAATTGGATTCCCCAGAATTCTGGGGCACTTTCGTTTGCGATGTCAAGTGCGACTTCGCCATCTGTATAAGTACCAGTTACATCAGCAAATGCTACCCATCCAGAGTTCCAACCGAAATCGTAACCTGCCCAAATGAAGAATGTGCCAGTTGGATCTTCCGTAGGATTGATTGCGATATCACCATTTTCGTTTGCTATTTCACCGAAAATGTTTCCGATAACAGCGCCATCGTCAACTGGTTCTTCATCAGGAATGAAATCTGATTCTTCCCATAATTGCAGTCCAGTGATTGTATAAGTTCCTGTTTGAACCAAATCGCCATAATTACCGAACATAATCTTCATGAAGAAGTAGTCATATAAGGAAGCGAATTCGAATTCAATAAGGTTGTCGCCAACAGCTAGTTCATAATCGAGTGATCCTGAACTTTCAAGGCCATTTGTTTTTCCTGTGATAGCAATGTTAATCAGTCTTGCGACTGGAGAATTGACGTTCATAACAAGTTTGTAATGAGCTCCGACTTTCAAAGGAGTTCCAGCTTTATTAACGTCATTCCATTGCAATTGGATTCCCCAAGTATCAGTAGCTTGTGTTTCAACTGTCACTGCGACTCCACCGTCTACAGTAACACCAGAGAACAATGCACCTGAATTTTGATCCCAGTAATAGAATTCTCTTACATAGTCTGCATCTGTAGTCGTAATGTATTCAATTGGAGTATCCACTGCGATGTCAGTGTTTGTAAAGAAGTCAGCGATTTCTGTATAATTGTATACAATTGGTCCATCCCACAATACAAAGTCTGAGAATTCAAGAGTTCCAGCATTCATGTTGCCTTCAACGGCACCAGTCATGATGTTTAAGTGTAAAGTGGTTTGGTTCGCTACGAAAATCATTTCGTATTCTGCTGTTCCAGCAGAGATTTCGATTAAGCTATGAGTATCATTTGCATAATCATTGTTTGGTGCTTTTGTAACGATGTCAATAACTCTGGCTGTGTCAGAAGTGATTGTCAAAGTAATTTTATAATATTGTCCTTTGACCAAATCAATTTCAGTTAGAGCGATGGTTTGAAGAGCATAACCAACTCCACCCATCGTTTCTTGAACTATAACCAATTTTCCGTCAAGTACTTGAACTGAACCAGTAGTACCTAAAACGTTTCCATTTTCAGCCCAGTAATGGAACATATTAACGCCTGGATCATCAGTAGTGATGATATAGTCTGTTCCAAATAAAGTGTCATTGTCAAAACGATCTGTTTCTGTAAATTCCATTACGATTGGAGCAGCAGAAATTTTGATGTTGCGGTCTGCTCTAGCGTATTTAGAGTTTACAACGACTGTGTACGTAACGATGCAAGTTTTAGCGCTGTTTGATACTAGCATGCCGTCTTCAATCGTACATGCTGCATCATCGCTCGTAAGCAATGCGTTAGCTACATAGTCTACACCGTCTGAACCCATGGCAGTAACTCCCGCCAATAAGTCAAATGGTTCTCCAGTAAGGATTTTGTCCTCATCGGTATACCCTACGTCTTCAAGACCAGCTAACGTAATGGTGAAAGCTGTAGTACTTTGAGTCGTTTGGGTTGTCGTTGTAGTAGTCGTCGTTGAGGTTGTGTCACTGCTTGTTGCAGTTGTCGCTGTCGTTGTTGTCGTGGTAGTCTCTGATGTCGTTTGACAAGCAACAAGACCGAAGCTGAAAAGCAGAATTAACAAAAATATAAAACTTTTCTTTTTCATTTTTTCCTCCTATGTTATTGGCCGTAACCGTTTACTCATTCATTATATCAAAACATGTTAGCGATTTCAATAGATTTAATCAGTAAAAAAATATTTTTTCCGATAAAAAAAATTGACCATGTGAGACTGTTTACACATGGTCAATTACTTTTTCACTATTTACTTTTTTTTCCGGGGTTCACGTGGATCATACAATGAATGACATCTTCCATTTTCTCTTCGATTTGATCATGGACTTTCTCTGCGATTTCGTGCGCCTCATATAGAGATAATTTCCCATCGAGAGATATTTCTAAATCCACATAAAGTTTCATTCCAAACTGTCTTGTTTTCAATTCGTCGATGGAAAGGACTTCTTTATTTGAACGAATTATTTCCTTCATCTCTTTCAAAATTTCAACAGGTGCAGATTCATCAACCACTTGAGAAATTCCATCTTTAATGATCTTAAATCCTAATCTTCCAACAAATAGACAGATGACAAGTGATGCAATCGGTTCTAAAAATACGAATCCAAGCATCGAGCCCCCAATCCCAATTACAACTCCAAAACTGGCAAGTTCGTCTCCTCGATGGTCAAGAGCTTGAGCATGTAAAGCGGATGAATGTGCAAGTTTGGCATTTCGTTTTGTAAAATGGAACATAAACTCTTTTATAAGAATGGTAGCCAAGGCCACAATCAAAGCAACCAATTTAGGTTCAGTGATATCGACACCTTGTACGAAATATCGATAGAGCACGCTAACAGCCTCTCTACCGATTTCAAAAGCAGTTACCAAGATTGCGACACCGAGAAGCATCGAAACCATACTCTCGTACTTTTCATGACCGTAGGGATGATCGTGATCTTTTCCTTTTCTAGAAAACTTTCCGCTAATAATCACAACGACGTTCGTTACGACATCGCTAATGGAATTCACTGCATCCGAGATGATGGCCATTGAATTTCCAATGATTCCGGCGATGATTTTTATGACCGCAAGAAACCCATTGATCATCATGATTTTGATTGAAGTTTTGACAATGATTACAGATTCTGTTTTTTCGTTCATAATTTCCCCTCAAATGAAAGCGGGGAGAACCCCCGCAATTTTGAAAAGCTATTGATTAATCTTCTGTGTCAAATAATTGATTGAAATAAATGTCTCTAAAAGTCGCAATGCTGTCTTTAATCTCTTGATCGGTCCAACCGCAATACGCGCTATCTTCATTAATAAATGTGCCGTCAGCCAATTTTTCGGCAACGATGACATTGATAAACCCTACAACGTACATCGAATCGTGAATGTCACTGAAATAGACTTCCATTGCGTTCAAAACGCTTGTTGGAATTTCCGGGAGAGTGAAACCGTAAGTTTCTTCTGCATCTTCATCGGTTCCGTATACGATTTGATCAAAACGATACTCTGCATAAATTTGTAGTTGGCTAAGGCTGACCATATCAGAAGAGTTTTCAACACCTATAGTGTAGTTCTCAATTCCATGGTCATCATATGTCATCGTAAATTTAGCAGATGGTTTCGTGAAATCGGTTCCTTTGGTCGCAAAGATCAAATGAGTACCATAAGAAGTATTGACATCTCCATCATAATAGATCGAAGTGCTTTCAACATTTTCAGGTAATATATATTGTTGGTAAGTATCGATTAAAGCATCAACAAACGGTGTTTCCAAAGTATCCACTGAATTCATGTAATTGAGTGACCCTGAGGAAGATAAGTCTTCAGTCATGATGCAGAAACCATAGGCTTTGAACGGAGCCCAAACGGCATCGTTTCTTTTTGCTTTTGCATAATCAGAAATCAAGGTTGTAAATGAATTTCCATCTTCGTCGAGATAAGTTCTGATGGCAGACTCGAAATCTGAAAGTAATGTATCATAAGCTGCTCTGTCTTCCAATTCTTCAAGGAAGTCATCGTAATTGTCTTGATTTCCATCTTCATTGCGATCAATGTAGATTAACAAATGATCGACATTCAAACTAAAGTAATTGTCATAATATTCTTGAACTAAATCATATAGATATCCAGTTAATAATTCCCAACTGTTCTTTTGAAGTTGTTCGTAAACCATATAAGGTTGCAATGTTGATTTGACATAGTATTTTGCGAGCATATCGTCATCGGACTTCGCGCCATATGCTAGATAAATGTATTCTTCAAAGGTATAGTAGTATACATAATAACTGCTTTCAAAACTGGTTCTTAATTCTTCTAAAGCGGTACGATGTTCCACCATTTTTGATGAAGTATTAAGCGCAATGTCGCTTTCGCAAGGAACAGACGTATCGTCACAATAAGCAACGGAGAAATACTCGTTCATAGAGATTCCTAGTTGTGCAGTGTAAAGCGCGTATAACCCTGCGTTGATGTCCATCGAATAAGCAAATAGTTCGTCAGCGGTGATTTCTTCTCCTGCGAAACTCGCAACGATGGAAGCGTCGCCTTCTTCGTCAAGAATATAATCAGCGTCAATCGATTGATAGTCGATTCCTAAGTAATAATCGTAAATGACCAAATCGTTTTCAGCTCTAAGTTCTGCAATTCGTTCCGCAATGAATCCGGAAGTAGATAAATAATTTTCTTGAATCGTATCATAAATTTCGGTATAAACATCTTGTCCAATCAATGCAACAAGATCACTCTCTGTTCCATCAAAATCCGTCACATCGGCTTTTGTAGGACTTTCAAGATTCAAAATCATGTAATAGGAAGTATCGTTTGTCCCATAGTATTTTACAGGCGCATAAGTGTAGTAAGCTTTTGTACTAGCACCGCTGTTAAAATCAGCTAAATTTCCAAGTGTCTTGAAAACGAAAGTGGAGAATGTTGCAGAAGCATAGAAAGTATCGAGGTAGTTTTGTTTGAGGTCTTCATTTGCAACTAACTCAGCTACAGTGGCATCGGTTGATAACGTTGTTCTGTATCCTGAGTATACGTAATTATACATTTCAGTGAAATAATCGATGATTTGAGCTTCGGTCAATGCAACAGTGTTCGTGTCATTGAAACTGGAAGACGGAACTTCATCAATCGGTTTCATACCGGTATATAAACGTAATGCCCCAGACATTGAAACTAGATTAAAATGCTTTAATACATTTTTGGCGTCTGTTTCACTATAAAAACGGATTTTGATGGCAGTGACGTCTTCAAAATAGGTTGAACTGTAATAGCTCGCGATGGTTGAAGGTCCGTTATACCATACTTCGTCTGAATTTGACTCATTGCTCATTGCATCAATCGCATAGTCTTCTTTGGCACAAACCATTCTGACATACGACTCTTCATTTCCTGTATAACCAAGCAAAGCCATGTTTTCAGCGTAATTATCTTCGAATGTCGCTCTGTCTTCTTCTGAAATATCAGCGATTTCAGTATCGTCAAACGTACCGTAAGTCAAGTACTTGATTTTTTCTGCGATATCGTCGGTTGTTACATTAACAAGATAATCTGATAATAATTCAATGTCAATCATATAAAGAAGACGGTTGATTCCGTCATTGATTTTGAATTCGTCATAGATTTCACCATAAGTAATCGAAAAATCCCCGTTTTGATAGAAAACATCATCGGGATTGGATAATTCTGGGGTAGCCCCTTCAAATAAAGCGGTTGTCGTGGTTGTTTTTTCTTTGCAGCCAACCATCGTGATTGCTGCGATAACTCCTAGCAATAAAGTTAGGGCTCTTTTTGTCATCAATTGCATTTTTTCAAACTCCTTTAGTATTGTAGACACTTTATTCTATTATATAACAAATCCCTGTTTTTTAAAAACTTTTTTTTACAGTATTTGCAAAGGCATTATATCAAAGAAAAGTGCGGAAATTGTGATAAATCAAAAAAAAGGAGCGACATGAGGATGTCGCTCCTAATCGGAAATTATTCTATGACTGTTGAATAGTCCATTGCAGCATAACGTTTGTACATAGCCCAACGACGTTTTGCGTCTTTCAAGTTGTGGCTTAACAATGTTTCTGCTTCATTCGGATTGGTTTGTACGAGTTGTTGGTAACGATTCTCGCTTAGTAAGAAGTCGTGATATTTTTCCCATTGCGGTTCTCTGGAATCAAGCATGAATGGGTTTTTACCTTCTTCAATCAAACGTGGATCATAACGGAAGATTGGCCAGTAGCCACATTCTGTCGCAAGTTTTGCTTGACGATGAGAATTACCTAAACCACCATTGATTCCATGTGCGATACATGGAGAATAAGCGATGATGAGGGATGGGCCTGGATAGGATTCTGCTTCTTTCATTGCTTTCAATAATTGTGTTGCATTTGCACCATGGCTGATGGTAGCGACATAGACGCTTTCATAAGTCATTGCAAGTGAAGCTAAATCTTTTTTCTTTCCTGGTTTTCCGGATGCGGTGAATTTTGCAATCGATCCCGCACGTGCGGATTTTGAGGATTGACCTCCGGTATTGGAGTATACTTCGGTGTCTAGAACTAGAATGTTAACGTCTTCGTTATTTGCGATGACATGATCAAGTCCGCCGTATCCGATGTCATAAGCCCAACCGTCTCCACCAATAATCCAATTGGATTGTTTGACGAGGAATTGTTGTAATTCTAAGATGGATTCGGATGCAGAAGTCTTATCAGCGACAAGGAGTGGAACGATTTTTCTGGAAAGTTCTAAAGTCTTGTCTCCGTTTTGACGGTTATCAACCCATTCTTTGAGAAGGGATTTAAGTTCTTCGGATTTGAAATCTTTTTCTTTTTCAAAAATGGTGTTTTGGATTCTGTCTCTTAGAGTCTCTTGAGCGATTTGCATACCGAAACCAAACTCAGCATTATCTTCAAATAAGGAGTTTGCCCAAGCAGGACCTCTTCCTTCTTTGTTTGTCGTGTAAGGACTTGCCGGGAAAGATGCACCATAGATGGATGAACATCCGGTTGCATTCGCAATCACCATTCTTTCGCCAAAGAGTTGCGTAGCGAATTTGATGTAAGGTGTTTCTCCGCAACCTGCGCAAGCACCACTGAATTCAAAGAGCGGTGTTTCGAACTGAACGTTTTTGTATGTGTTTTTGCCAACAAGACTTGCTTTGCTTGTGACTTCGTTGTAGCAATATTCTGCTTTAACATGTTGTTTGTCTTCGATTTGGGTTTGAATTGGATTCATTTCCAAAGCTTTTGTTTTCGCTGGGCAAGTGTTAACGCAAACGGTACATCCTGTACAATCCAAGACAGAAACTTGGATTCTGTATTTCAATCCTTCCAAGCCTTTTCCGACTGCGTCTTTCCAAATGGTTCCTTCAGGAGAAGCTGCTGCTTCTTCTGCGGTTGCTAAAATTGGGCGGATACAAGCATGAGGACAAGCATAGGAGCATTGGTTACATTGGATGCAATTGTCTGCAAGCCAAGTAGATACTTCTTCAGCAACACCGCGTTTTTCAAACGCTGCAGTACCGTTTGGAATCATTCCGTCTTCGTATCCTAAGAAAGCAGAGGTCGGTAGGTCATATCCTTCAATCGCATTGACTTTATCAGCGATGTTCTTAACGAAATCCGGACGTTTGGAGTCTTCGACTGCGACAAGTTCAAGTTTTGCCCATTCTGGGTCGACTTTGACTTCAACGAGTTCTCCAGCGCCACGATCAATCGCTTGATAGTTCATTTCAACGATTTCTTCGCCTTTTCTTTCGAATGTTTTAAGCGCATAAGTCTTCATTGCTTTTTGTGCTTTTGCGTAAGGCATGATTTGTTCATTCAGTTTGAAGAACGCACTTTGCATAATCGTGGAAACAAGTTTTGGTTCTCCGATTTCTTTTGCAAGTTTATATGCATCGATAACAAATAATTTCGCTTGTTTTCTCGCTAAAATCTTTTTGATGTCATTTGGTAACAAAGTATCAATTTCATCAGGATTGTGCGTTGTAGCTAATAAGAAGATTCCGCCTTTTCGAATACCTCTAATCAATTCAAAGCGTTCTAGATAGCTTTCTTGCGAACAAGCAACGAAATGAGGATGATTTACAAGGTATGTTGAATGAATCGGATTTTTTCCGAAACGGAGATGCATTCTGGTAACTCCACCGGATTTTTTTGAATCGTAGGAAGCATAAGCTTGTCCATAAAGATCCGTGTAGTCTCCGATGACTTTGGAGATGTTCTTCACAGCTCCAACCATACCGTCTCCACCAAGACCGAAGAACAATAGTTCTGTCGTGTTTGGATCTGTTACGTCAGGAGTTTCTTCTACCGGTAAGCTTGAATGATTGACATCATCAACGATACCGATGGTAAAACGGTCTTTCAATTGTCCTCTTAAATTTTCGTATACTGCGAAAATTTGAGCAGGATCAGTATCTTTTGAAGACAGACCATAACGTCCACCAACGATTTGTGGGGCATTTTCTTTTCCGTAGTAAACGGATTTGACGTCAAGGTATAAAGGTTCTCCAACGGAACCAGCTTCTTTGGTACGGTCAAGAACAGCGATTTTCTTTACTGTTTTTGGCATTACGTTAAAGAAGTATTTTTCGGAGAATGGACGATAAAGATGAACTGCAACCATACCGACTTTTTCACCTTGAGATGTTTTGAAGTCTACGACTTCTCTCATCGTTTCGGTAACGCTACCCATGGCGATGATGACTTCTTCTGCATCTTCAGCACCATAATATGTAAATGGCTTATAATCGCGTCCGGTTACTTTTGAGATTTCATCAAGGTACTCAGATACGACATCAGGAATCGGTGTATAATATTTTTCTTGTACTTCTTTTGCTTGGAAGTAAACGTCATCGTTTTGAGCGGTACCTTTTGTGACTGGATGACTGGAATTCAGTGCTCTTGCACGGAATGCTTTGATGGCATCTCTGTCAAGAAGTCTGTCATAAACCGAATAATCCATGACTTCGATTTTATTGACTTCATGAGAGGTTCTGAATCCATCAAAGAAATGCATGAATGGAATGCTGGTTTTAATGGCAGCTAGATGAGCAACACCTGCCAAATCCATTGTTTCTTGAACAGACCCTGAAGCTAGGATTGCAAATCCGGTTTGTCTAGCGGCCATCACGTCTTGATGGTCACCAAAAATAGAAAGGGATTGCGCTGCAATCGAGCGAGCTGCAACGTGGATAACTCCCGGTAGCAATTCACCTGCGATTTTATACATGTTTGGAATCTTTAAGAGTAACCCTTGAGATGCTGTAAAAGTGGTAGTAAGCGCGCCGGAAATCAAGGATCCGTGGACGGTACCAGCCGCTCCGGCTTCCGATTGCATTTCTACGAGTTTGACAGGCATTCCAAATAAATTTTTCTTGCCTTGCGACGCCCAAAGATCCGTATATTCTGGCATTGGTGTCGATGGTGTAATCGGATAGATTCCCGCTACTTCAGTAAAGGCATAAGCACAATAAGCGGCAGCTTGGTTTCCATCCATAGATTGAAACACTTTTTTTGTTGACATAAAGACATAACCTCCTATATATTGAAAAACTCATTTCGTTCACTATGTTATTATACATCACTTGAGTATTATTGACAATTCTTTCCTGCTAAAAATACGCTTACATTCAGTCGCAATGCGTCTTAAAGGTTTAAAGGATGATTTCATCCATGGATTGATTTTGTTTTGCACAGACGATTTTGAAATCATCCCATACCAATCCTTGTTTTTTGAAGACTCTTTGGTAAGTCGACAATGCATCGTCTTCGGTATTGCACTCCTCCGAAAGATGGGCTAAAATGATTTGTTTCGTGTTCTCGCCTAGTACATTCATCATTAAATAGGCACTGTCTTCATTGGAAAGATGACCTTGATCATCTAATATTCTTCTTTTCAACAACCATGGTCTTTCACTGTCAAGCAGAAGATCGGGATCATGATTGCTCTCGATGATGTAAAGGTCCGCATTTCTTAATAGATCAAACTTATTTTCAGGAAAATATCCTGTGTCCGTCATGTACACTAGAGATTTAGACGCTTCGGTAAAGCGGTATCCAGAAGGCTCTAATGCATCATGATAGGTCATAAAAGGAAGTACTGAATATCCATTTAGAAGTATTGGAGTACCAAACTCTGTAAACCGAAATCCGGAGGGATCTATTTTTTCTAGAGTCATTCTTCCAAGATTGCGGCAGGTCCCTTGGGAGAGATAGATGGGCATATGGTATTTACGAAACAAAGTCGCAAGCCCTCCGATATGATCTGAATGTTCGTGAGTTATAAAAACCGCGTCAAGACGGTCCAATTCAATTCCTTTTTCAGCGAGTCTTAAATGAAATTGTTTCATTGAAAGACCTGCATCTATTAAGATTTTATGATTTCCGATTTCAATGTATGTGCAGTTCCCTTTGGAACCACTCGCTAAAATGTGTATTTTCATCTTCTCACTCCACTTCTATTATAACCGATATCATTCATTTCCTTGATAAATATATAAAACAAAAAAAACGAAGAGGGTTACTCTTCGCTTTGATTCTTATCAGCGTACTCTTTTCGAAGTCTCGCTTTTTCTTCTTCAATCATCTTCTCTTTTTCTTTTTCAAGCAACTCTTTCCGGTGTTGTCCCACCGTCTTAATCAAGTGTGACACTTCTGTAACGCCGATCAGTACAAATACTAATACAACAGTACCATAAATCAAGTTAATCCCACCGGTAAAGATGAATTGATAGATTTTTCCAAAGAAAGAAGATTTAGAGACGTATTTACCGATGATATACTCATCTGTAAACTCTGTTTCAAAAGAACCTGAAGAATTATTGTTATCTCCTTTAGTGGTATAAAGAAGCGTACCGTTGTCATCAGTAATCGTTATGATTCTGTGAGTAATCGTCATATTTGGATTTTCAGGATTGTAAAAGGTTATAATGTCTCCTTCTTCATATTCGGTTGTATTAATGTCGACGAAGATTAAATCTCCGGTCATGATTGTATCTTCCATTGAAGGAGTCAGAATCAAGAAAATAGAATACCCGAACACGGAAGGTGTACGATCGTTTTTGAGAGCAAGAACAACTTGTAGGATTAAAAATAAAGCAAATGCAAAAAAGATGAATGGCAGTACTTGTAATACAATTTTAAGTATTTTTTTATGCATTCCGCCACCTCTTTTTGATTGGGTTATTCTGGATATCCAGTAGAGAAGTCATACCCGATAAGATCGGACCAAGTCAGGTCCCCACCTTGCTTGACTTCGATTGTAATCGTAACCGTTACTTCTTGACCGGCATAATCGAAGGTTGTGACTGATCCATCATAGTAAAGAGACGTGATGAGCGTCATTAAGCCGGAATCTGGGGAAAGTACATTAGAATCTCCACCGTAATAGTAATAATCACCGACCAGTTGTAGATTTGCATCGAGACCGACATAGATGTGATCAGACGCACTGGCTGTATAGACTACAGTTTCAGATTGGAGCGTAACATCAAATGTCCACTTCGTGTACTCGATTTTGACTCTGAGTTGAGAGTCGATAGGGGAAGCGTTGTCTATCGTAATCGTGGAATCAATGAGCTCTTCTCCTGGAAGATATACATAACTAGCTCCACCTGTAATGAATCCACCTGAAGGGGTGTACCTAAGATCGCCAACGCTGATTTCATTATCAGGGTAATTGACGAGGGAAACCCACCATCCATAGGTAAATCCGAGCATTACAATGGATGCCAGAATGAATACGATGGAAGAAACACTTAATAGGATGATTCTTTTTTTCATATCATCACCTACTGTCCAACCGAGTGAATTGCGAGACTGGTAATTTCGAGCATAAGGTTTTGATAATCGTTTCCTGCTAGATCCCCGTCGATTGTGAAAGAAAATGAAACAGTAGCGGTATTTCCAACAGCTAAACTAAGATCTTCAACTAGCGTAGCGGAAGATTGAGAATAGTCTCCAGAGGGTTGAAATGGAATCAGTGTAGACAATACAACATTATTGATAACTTCTGAATTCCAGTTATTCGATTGACTAACCCTGATTACATCAAACAACGAATTACCAGCTAAGTAATTTGCATCACTACCCAATGGATCTGCGACTGAATCAGTGAATCCATACAAATCAATTTCGGTATGAATATCGATATCACCAGTATTTTCTATGACTAGTCTATAATACATTACTGTACCAGGAATAGAGTTTGAAATCGATATTTCTGTGGCTTCGTTATAAATGACATCATCTGTAGAAACATACAGAGTTACAGTTGCTTCTATATTGATTAGATCGATTGTGGGATTACCAACATTGATAAAATCTGATATGGCAAACCAAGCAAAAGAGGTAAGCACAAAGAGAAAAACGGAGCTTATCAACACAATTATTGATAAGGTCATACGTTTTTTTGACATGTTCTCACCTCATTTTTCTATGTTTTTGGAGTTGACTTCTTTGCTGTAGTTGTAGGACTAGCCTTGGTCTTGGGCTTTTCAGTTGTTTTTGTGCTAGGATTTTTTTTAGCACTCATTTTTGGGGTAGTTGACTTGGTGGTCTCTACTTTTGAAGAAGTCTTCTTGGGAGTACTTGTTTTGGCAGCACTGGATTTGGCAGTACTTGTTTTAGCAGTGCTTGTCTTGGTAGTCGTGGATTTTGGTTTTGTAGTGGTTGATGCTTTTGTTTTGGTTTCAGGGGCCTTGGAAGCCGAAGTCTTTTGAGCCGCTGGCTTTGGGGTTGCTACTTTACTTGCTCCAGTCTTTGAGGTTGTTGCTTTTTTTGCTGGAGTTTTAGCTACCTTTGTATCGGATGTTATAGCTTTTGAAGAGGTTTTGGGTTTCAAAGTTGTTGGCTTTGAAGTAGAAGTTTTTGTAGTTGTTCCCTTCTTCTCCTTTGCTTTCTTTTCCTTTTCCTTCTTCGCTTTGGCTGCTTCTGCAAGTTTTTTCTTCTTTGTTCTTTCTTTCATCTTCTTCTTCGCATCGTCCAAGACTTTTTGAGCTTGGGCAATCTTCTGTTGAAGCTTCTTCATTTCCAGGTCTTCTGCTTTCTTTTGTGCATCTTTGGCAGCTTGTTGCTCAGCTTCAATACGTTTTTGTTCCGCAAGTTCTTCTGCCCTAATCTTCTTGATTTCGTCCTGGGTATTTCTTAAATTCAATAGCGCAATCGCTTTGTTCGTCGTCAGAGTTTTGATTCCATCTCTTTTGATTCCTTCGACCTTTCGGTACATATCAACGATTTGAGATTGAATTTTAGCACGTTCATTAAGGTCTTTTGCATCCTCTACATTGAAAGTAGACTGGATATAATCTTCATAAACTGCATCTGCAATCGAAGAAACCTGTTGGAAAATGATGTCTACGGATTCATGTGCTGTAATCCCTGCATCCGTTAATGTTTTTAGTCTTGAAAAGTTTGCATTTCGAATCTGGTCTAAGTAAAATTGACTTAATTGATAATTTTCCAGTTGATAATTCCCTGGAGCTATATAAAGATCTTTTGCGTTTGTTTTTTGTACTTTAGGACGTTTTGTTTTCCTGTATTCAAACGGAACGTTCTCGGCCACTTGAAACTCTTCGATCTGGTTATTAGCGACAGTGGCATATAGCAACATTAAATTGTTTTGGATGTGAGACATGTATTCATCATCGAATTGAACGTCTCTATCGAATACTTCAACATCAAATCCGATTCTATCGACTTGTTCAACCATTAACCACAGATCATAACAACGTCTGTAATCGACGTTTTTGGCTATGACGTTTGTCTGCATAATGGGTGGTTTAACAGGAGGGTATTCTTTCATGTCTATCATAAATTTTGATAGTTTATAGTTTGTGATGGAAGTTCTTAGATTGGTGATTCTATCTAGAAGCATTTGGTTCTTTTTATCAATCTCGTCTTCTTCCATTTGCTGATTGATTTTTAAGGTAATGTCGTAATCAATCGTTGCGCCATTCCAATCCATAGTAGACTTAATATTCAAAAAGTTTACATATTCTGTATGCATCTTTTTGATGATTAAATCATATCTTTTCTCAATGAAAATGTATAGATTGTCAACTAAAGATCGAATAAAACGGTTCTCATATGTTCCAAGATCTGCGTCCGAAAAAGACGATAAAACCTTGGTTGGGGTTACCGAGCCATCAGCCATGACCTCTTTGATGAATTGAGTATTGGCAGCTAAATGTCTAACCATGTCTTTATCGACTTTTTTGGCACGTTCCACTGGAACGACCACTTGAGTTTTTTTCAGATACTCGCGTGGGTTGCGCGTCAATTTATCAATGACGGGAATCGCTTCTTCTACCGATGTCATCCATGAGTCATCGAAAATTCGACGTTCACGACGCTCTTTTTGGTATAGAGTCGTATTCCCGCTTTCAAAAATATTGGTGAAAATCTGCGCAAATGGGTCTTGCTTGTTTAATCCGCTAAACGTCGTGTTGATTTTCTTAAAATAACGCTTGGCATCATTCTCGCTCATAGGGATGCCTCCTACATCATCTTCATTAAGTTTTGAATAAACTTAACAGATTCTTCAAAGTTGTTTTTACCAAAAATCTTCTTGATTTGTGCAACCAAAGCTTGTAACTCATCTTGCAAGAATGCAAGATTTAAGCTTTCGAATTTACGCAAAACTTTGTTTGCGAAAATATAGTCTAGTCCATCATCTTCAGAACCACCAGTCGCAACATAAACCGGCACAAATTTATGAACTTGAGTCATGATACGGTTTCCGAATGCAATCTTGAAGTTTACTTGCACATATTTGTCAAGGATTGAAAACTTGGCTAATAATTCTTCAGAAACGGGGTATTTATAGAAAGCTTCTTCAAATAATTCTTGTAGATAGGTATAGGACATATGGACGTTCTTAGTTTCAGGCGCAAGGAAATATTCTCCTTTTGACTCAAATTCAAGAGCGATTGCACGGTCATACACTTTATCGGTAATCGTGTAAGTAGAATCGTCTTTATTGGCTGTACCAACAAACCAAACGTTCATCGGTACAGTAATTTTACCGTTAACGACTTTGAGTGGATCTGCAGGTTTGGAATCTGGCACAAGGTCGATCTTCCATTCTGAAGGATCGGGCATTTCCATGATTGATAGGAATTCAGCGAAATAATACTCGATTCTCGCAAGGTTTAACTCATCGAGAACGATAAGATTGATGTCTTTTCTATAAATAGCTTCGTATAAAGCCTTTAAAAAGTCGGTTTCATTAAAGCGCTTTGTAAACTCGTTTAAATAACCAATGATTTCAGCACGATCACGCCATGACGGTTGAACGGATATGATTGAAGCAGAGTTACCGAAGAATTTTGCCATTGCGTAGGGTAGTGAGGTTTTACCTGTACCTGAAATACCTTCTAAGATAATGACTTTGGAAGCTGCCATTCCGGCAAAAAACAAAGAAATCATTTTAGGAGTGTAGTATAGTTTTAATTGTGAAGAAGCAAAATTAACGAATTGAGTGACAAGTTCTGCCAAAGAAAGGTAATCGGATTCTTCCATATAAATAGAAGTGTCTTTTCCAGCATATTCTTTGTCGACTTGAATCAATTTGACGAAACGAGAAGGCCCAGCAGGAACCTGAGGACGTTTTTCAACCACTTCAGCTTGTCCGCCTTGCATTCCCATAATCTGACCTGCTCCGCCAGTTTGAGTATAACGACCAGCACCGCCAGCAACGACACCTTCATAGGCAGGACTCATTCGGTTTCCATAGTTTAATGGACCGGTGACGATTTGTTCTGTAGGTTGACCAGTTGTTGCATTAATACCAAGTTGAGAGACCTTCATGGCCATAATTTGATTTTTCTCATCAGCCAAAGAAATGACTCTGTCATTCAGTTTGGCTATTTCTTCAATCAATTCATTCTTTTCAATTTCAATGCTTCTAAATGCTGCATATTTATTAACCCAAATAACGATTTGAGCAATTACCAAGACAATAAAAAACAAGAAGATGACTCCGGTCAAAGCGACCATAGTCCAGGATATGACAGTGAAATCAAAAGATTCTTGTAATAACAAGTCAAAATAAGAACGTATGTTCTCATAAAACTTGACAATAATGTCGTTCCATAGGGCTTCTTTAAAAAAGAACACTAAATCTTGCCACATATAACGGAACAACTCAACAAAATATCTCGAGAATTGATTCACTTGTCTAATCCCCCTTCTTGTTAGTAGAAGATTATTCAGTTCGTTGACGGATTATTCTTCTTTCTTCGTTTGCGTTACTACTTCTTCCTTTCCAGCCTTAGCTCTCATTTCAGCTTCAATCTGAGCTCTCGCAATTGCGATTGCTTCTTCTTCTACGCTGACACGATCTCCAATTGCTTTTTGGGTTTTGAAATCGGACATCAAACCGATGAATTTAACAATTTGATATACTAGGAAGCCAAAACATGGAAGTACTATGAATAAGAAGAATCCTGTAGGGCTCTTTAAGAAACCTACGATTCCATCAATCACTCCACCGATATTGGAATAGACTTTTCCATTCCAAACACCTAAGACATAAGACTCTGTAATCGAATTTAAATCTGCGGTGGGGTTGTTATCCCCTTTCGTAAAGAAATGGAGATAACCATTTGAATCTTCAACTATTTCTGTAATTCTATGTGAATTATAAATCATTACTGATTCATCATCCACTGTAATTAACATTTGATATGTAATGACATCTCCAACTACTAAATCTTCAACATCAAATTCAGTATCAATAAAAATTAAGTCTCCCTCGTTGAAAGTAGGACTCATTGAATCTGACTGAACAGTCAAAGCGGTCCCACCAAATAGGGTCGTTACTCCATCATCTTCAGAGAACAAAGCAATCACTGAATACAATACAATGATTCCGAGAGAAACCCAAAATAGGATGTTGAAAATTTTTGTTACTCTATTTTTACCGTTTTCAGCTTTTTCCATGAAATACACTCCTTTTATTACAACAATAATTTGTTTGCCACATTTTATTATATAGTATAAAGGTGAATATTTCATCATAATTTTAAGAAATTCTTTGAAAAATACGCTAAAATACTCAATTTTCATTCATAATTGTCTTTTTCAAAACCATAAATGCAATATGATTTTGGAAAAAACAATCATAACGCCGACATAACTGCATCATCTAGATAAGTTATGTCGGCGAGTATATGATCGAAACTAACTAATGTTTCAAAGCTAATAAAGTATTTATCAGTAAATAATTAAGGTTGAATCTCGAATCCAAATGACAAGTCAAATGCTGCATCGACGATACCGTTAGTTGCTTCAGCATCCCAACCTTCAATATAAATATAAATACTAATCAATGTTGGTGTATCAGCTACTAAGGATGCGACAACAGTTGCGTCTCCAATTACTGTAGTAGATTCATTTGCTACAGTCGAAGCTCCATAGAATAACGAGTGATCAGCTAATAGAGCTGTGTTACTTAAGATTGAATCTGTTGCATCGCCTTCATAACCTAAATCTCCGTTTACAAATGCAAATCCATAATCTGGATCAATACTGAAAATGTATCTTGTTCCAGAGTTTGTTACGTCTTTCACACCAAGGCATACCGCGTTGACTACTTCATCTTGAGCGGATAATGCGTTCCCTGAGTTTGGTGTAATGGAAAGATTAGTGAATACAACATCTTGATTGCTAGCTTGAGCCATTAACCACATTCTAAGTTCAATTACTGAACCTGTAGTGGCTTTATTAACGTCTCCAGTAGTAAGTGTTGTAGAAATGGCAGTAGCAAGGTCTGATGTGGGATTGTAGAATGTCAATGCATCAGCATTAAGTCCTGTGTATACTGTGTCTGTTCCATCCACATTGCCTGTAGCAGCTGTTACAGGATATAAAGTCCATCCAGACATACCTGTATAGAAGGTTGTAGCAAAGTCTGCTGTTGTCAAAGTAGTCTTGTATTCTGTTGGATCAAGAACATCATTTGCAACTTCTGTTGCAGAGGTAACTGTTTTGATTAACAAAGAATTTTGAGTTTGGACATTTAAAGTCAAACCTGTTGCAGATACTGAACTTGATACGGTAAACCATGCATAGGTCGAACCGATGGTTGCGATCAATGCGAATGCCAACACGATGGCTGACATAATAACTTTGTTTCTTAGTGATTTCATTTTTTTTCTCCTTTTATTTTTTTTTATTTTTTTTGTTTTTTAGTAATCGTCTTCACCGTAAATCCTCGTTATGGTAAATTTCATATCGAGTTTGACACCGCCACCCACAATGTTTAAGTTATGGTCAGCGTCTTCTCCTTCATACCAGACCATCACAGTAATTTTCATTACTTGGTCTATGTCGAAGTAGGCGTATTGATCATGCATTACTGTCGTCAGGTCGTAAAACTGATGAGTCAGGGGTTCTAAAGAACCAGGTATTGCTCCCCTTGAACTTTGCCTCTTTGCGTAAGTGGTTCCAACTCCGTCAATGATAACTCGAACTCTAATTGCTTCTTCCGCACCTTTTGTGGCGGATTGAACAACCAAATTAGATTCCAAATCGACTGGTGCATCTCCCGAATTCTCAATATAGAAAGTGTAAATCAATACTGAGGGAAGATTGTTGGCACCATCCACACTCCCGGCAAATTCATCCGATGGGATGCATAAATCCGTTCCTACAGGGAACTGTGAATACTCAGTTCCACACAGAGCGGTCATTCCGTCCGCATTATCGACTCTGACTGAAACAAGTCTTGTCGTGTAATCAGGGTTTTCGGTTTCATCCTCATACATTGAGATACCGGCATTGTATGCCAACCTGTCTACACTGAAGGTAAAGTTACCAACTGTTTCACCATAATACGATATTGCGAAGATCAGAAACGTTAGAACAGCACTGACGATGATTCCCAAGCGACTAGCCTTTGCAATCCTAGAGGCTCGTGAGGCATAGACGATGCGTTCGGCTAATTTAAACTTTGAACTCATACTCTAAGTGCTATCCCTCCCATCTGGGTACGGGTTTGGCTAATAAAAAAAGCCACTACCCTTTTTGATTTGTGCACTTTTTTATTCTATACGCATAAATATCGTAAGAAATAAAAAAATGCCCTCATCTTGAATAAGATAACGGCAACTGGCTACCATCTTTCGAAGGCCCTATAGCTTTGCGTCACAAACTTTCGCTTGTTTTGCTATTTACGGAGTCATTATATAATAGCGTTTTCCTTTTGTCAACACATTTAGTGTTTTTTTTGTGATTTTTTTTAAATTTATTCGCTAAAGAGGCACAAAAGCTCCTAATTCTAGGGATTTGCGCCTCTTTGCGCTGGAGAAAAAATGTTAAAATATTCGAAAAAAGGAATGAGTTATCTTATAAATTCAATGATTGCGTTCGCAAGTTCGTCCGGCTTGTCCACAAGCGGTGAATGTCCGCAATGATCGAATTTGATGTATGTAGATTGTGCTTTTAAAGCATTGATATTGTCAAAGATCATCGATTCGGGTACGGTGATGTCCTTATCTCCCCAAAAGTGTAGGACTGGTGCTTGTATCCGATGAATCGTATTTTCACCGGTTTTATAGGAATTTGGTTCACAGGACATATTTTGACTTGCAAGAGCATAATCTGCATCAGGTAAATTCACTTGCTTCATTGTTTCGTTGATATATTCAAAGTTGTCTTCGTCCGTTGGTTTATTCACTGTATAAATGGTGACATCAAAGATGTATTTGACAAACGCGAAGTTTTTTGCTTTTTGGGCATCCAACAACGGTTTCACTTGAACGGGGTCGTTTGCCATTTCATCTGCCGAAGCATACGTTTCTCCAAAAATCATTCTGCCAGAGGCGTCTTTTTTGAAGACAGGGTATCCTTTGTGTGATCCTGAGTTGATTAAAATGAGTTTATTGACTTTGGCAGGATAATGAGCCGCAAGTTCCATTGCTACATTTCCTCCAAGAGACCAACCAACGACATCGGCCTTTTCAAGTCCAATTGAATCCATGAACAACTTCACATCTCGAGCAAAGTCTTTCATCGATAGGATTCGGTTGATATAGGACGAATCTCCATATCCTCTTAAATCAGGTGCGTACGCATGAATTCCTTCTGGGAGTCTATCTAGAAGAGGCTTGTAATAGACGCCGGAAGAGAAGTTTCCATGGATTAAAATGAGATTTTTTTCTCCCTTTACTTTTTCAAGATAAGCGATTGTTTCGTGGTTTGCTAATGTGGTAAACTTTTTTTCCATAAAACTCAACCTTTCTTTCTATATTAGATAAGAGGTGTCTTTCACACCAAAAAAGCCAGTGAGGAGGGTTGTGAAAATCAAGGGTTTTTCATACATTGAAGCGTGACCGGTTTGAGGTATTTTAATCCAATGAGAGTCTTCGATGTTTTGTGCAAGATATTCTTGTTCAAAAACAGGGGTGAGATAATCTTCTTCTGCAGAGATGATAAATGTAGGGCATTTAATTTTTTTTAGGTCAGCTCTTACATCGAAACTTTCAGCGCTTAAAGTCAAACGTTCCATTTGATCCAGAAAGTCTGGATTTGAAAATACGGGAATGAGTATTTGTTCCCTTTTTTTCATCCAGTCAAGTCGCTCTTCATAAAAGTGTGGAGAGTAGATCACAGGGATCGCTGTTTTGTAATAATGTTCTCCATTTCTTGTTTTACCAGTAAAAATCCAACTTTTCCCAATCTCTGAAAGCCATGGTGAAGTATAGGCTCCACAATTGAATAGCATCAGCCGTTTTGTTGAATTCGGGTATTTGATCGCGAATTTTAATGCAACCTCAGCTCCGTAAGATATGCCACAGACATGAATCGATTCGAGATTCAAATGCGATAGCAGCGCTTGAATTAAATCGACTTGGATTTCTTGAGTGTAGGTTTTTCCAACTAATTTGCCTGATTGACCTTGATCGAGAAAATCGACACGAATGACCTTGAAATGTTCAGATAAAGTTGGAATAAAAATAGTAATCCGGCAATCAATAAACCGTTGATGAGATAATTCTGATTTCTGCTTCTTTTTGGAAATCTTTTTAGTACGAAGAAATCAACAGCCAAGTATAATACGACAGAAATAACCAAAAATAGTAGCATGTGATTCCAGAAGGGTTTTGTTTCAAATAACATTGATTATACCCCCCACCTGATGATATTAGCTGCCCAGACATATCCAATTCCTGCCGCAAGCATGCAGATGTTGCTGCCGTCCCTAACCAAACCTCTTTCAAGGGCTAGATGTAATGACAGAATTTGATCAATCTGGCCGATATGACCGTAATGTTCTAAATAAATCGTTTGATTCTCTTTCAAACCGAAGTCCGTCATCAAAGATTGATGTCCGCTTCGTTTAATATGAAGAATCGCCATATAGTCGATGTCTTTTCTTTGTAGTTTTGATTTTCCGAGCGCCTCGTCGATGCATTTGTACCAATTGGGCATCGAGACTTCATTGAGTCTGTTTTTCATTTTGACTGGATCCATTAGACGAAGTGACTTTTTGGCTTCTTCTAGGTTATCCTTTGTGATCGGATGGCATGTTCCTCCAATTTCAACTCCTGCGGTCCTCGCTAGAGAGCCGTCACCAATGATATGAGATCCAAGCAAAAGATTTTTCCCATAATTTTTTTTAAGAATGATCGCGCCGCCACCGGCTCCAAGATTGTACATCATCGACATATCTTTATCAGAATAGTCTATAAAGTCTCCGTTGCGATAACCTCCAACCACCATTACGGTATGGACGTCGTCATCAGCGATTAACATGTCTTTTGCCATTTTGAGAGCGGATACAGTCGTGCAACAACGATTTTGAACATCGATGCCCCAAGCATTTTTCGCTCCGATTTGGTCTTGGATGTATAATGCGGATGTTGTGAGCGGATATTCTTTCCATTCTTCACCGACACAGATGACAACATCGATTTCAAGTGGATCCACTCCTGTATTTTTTAGCGCGTCAAGCGCAGCGTAAACACCCATGTCCTGAGTTCCATCATCTCCAGGAATCGTTTTTTCAATGATTCCTAGCTTTTCAATGACTGCTTCTTCAGTCCATATGCCTAACGTTTTGTCGCTGATTTCTTTCGCGCTCATACGTCCTTTGGGAAGATAGATTCCCGTTCCGACGATTCCGACGGTTGGTTTTTCCAAACAAATCACTTCTTTCTATTTGAGAATCGGTAAAACTAAAGTCTCATACCACCATTAACGTTGATGGTTTGTCCTGTAATGTAAGATGAATCGTCACTTGCGAGGAACACTGCGACTTTTGCGATTTCTTCCGGTTGACCCAAACGCTTTAACATTGTCATTTGGGCAAACTGTTGCAATAGATCTTCAGGTACAGTTTTAAGAATGTCCGTCATGACGTATCCCGGAGCGATTGCATTCACTCGAACAGGAACACCTTTACGTGCAAATTCCTTTGCCCAAGTCATCGTTAATCCGATGGCTCCAGCTTTGGATGCGGCATAATTTGCTTGACCGATGTTTCCAAATACTCCGACGACTGAAGAAATATTGATGATGGATCCTCCGCCGATATTTTCCATTTGAGGCCCAATGTACCTTACTAAATTGAATAGACCTTTTAAATTGACGTCTAGTACTAAATCCCATTGTTCATCCGTCATTTTTCTTGTCATGGAATCTCTGGTGATTCCTGCATTGTTGACCAAAATATCAATTTGACCGTATTTTTCTATGATTTCATCGTAAAATTTCTTGCATCCTTCGGTATCGGTAACGTTTAACGGATAATGGATGACGTTTTCCATTTGAAAACTTGCTTCCCCCATATCAGCTGCGATGACCGTCGCACCTTCTAATGCGAATGCTTTTGCGATTTCTCCGCCGATGCCTCTGGCACCTCCGGTTACGACTGCTATTTTTCCTGTTAATTTCATGATAATCTCCTTATTTATCTTTTAATGATGACAGCGGTTCCCATTCCTCCGCCGATACATAAACTAGCTAACCCTGTATGTTTGTTTCTTTTGATCATTTCATGAAGAAGTGTGACAACGATTCTGTTTCCTGAAACACCGACTGGATGTCCTAATGCAATGGCTCCACCATTGACATTGGTGATTCCGTAGATGTCTTCTTCGTTCACGCCATGCTCGATGCTCAATTCTTTAACAACGCCGATCGATTGAGCCGCGAAAGCTTCATTTAACTCAATTAATTCCATATCCGATAGTTTCAAGTCCGCATTATTTAACACGTTTCTAATGGCAGGAACAGGTCCCATTCCCATATAATTCGGGTCGACGCCGCCTTGTCCTATAGCTACAACTTCCGCAAGGACATTCAAATGATATTGATTGACCATTTCTTCACTTGCAAGAATGATGAAACTTGCGCCATCATTGATTCCCGAGGAGTTTCCAGCTGTGACTGACCCTCCTTGAAGAAACGCAGGTCTTAATTTTGCTAGTTTGTCAAAAGAGGTGGTTCTGTTTGGATATTCATCATCACTGAAGAGAATGGTTTCTTTTCTTGTTTTGATTTCAATTGGAACGATTTCATCTTTGAATCTTCCTTCGTCCACAGCTTTAATCGCTTTTTCTTGAGAAGAAATCGCAAATGCATCTTGTGCTTCTCTTGATATATTGTATTTTGCAACGATGTTTTCTGCAGTGATTCCCATATGCATTTGACCAAATGCATCGGTTAATGCATCTCCAATCATATGATCAGTCATCGTCATGTCGCCCATTTTTACGCCATCTCTTACTTTTGAAGAAACAAGATACGGCGTGTTGCTCATGGATTCAACTCCACCGGCCACAACCAATTTTGAAAACCCTGATTGAATTCCGATGAAAGCATTCATAATAGATTTCATTCCGGATCCACAAACCATATTGAGTGAATAGGCCGGAACGGAATCCGAAATTCCGGCTTTGATTGAAATTTGTCTGGCAATGCCTTGACCGATTCCGGCTGGCAAAATATTCCCGACGATAACTTCGCTAATTTCTTCTTTCACTACATTTGTTTTTTCCAATAATTTCGATAAGACTTGACTTCCTAGATCGGATGGATGCACCGTTCTTAAAGTACCTAGATAACTCCCGATAGGACTTCTTAAAGCACCGACAATAAAAACTTTTTGATTCATAAAATCCTCCTTTTTCATATGAAAGAGCTTAAACATTTTATTTGTTTAAGCAAGATGGTTTTTAGATGACAAGAGAAGATGTCAAATACCAATGTGAATATTTATTCATATTACGATTCTATTCTAATGAATCTTCAAAAGAATGTCAAGCGCTTTCAATCAAAAAAGTGAGAAAATCAAATGTGTCTATTATCGCTATATTTGGAGATACTTTAATAAACGGCTAGAATACGCGAAAAAATCAGTCTATTAAAGAAAGCGCTGACATCTATTACAAACATGAGATGTTATTCACCTAAAAAAACTAGTGAATTTTTCTTGTCTTTTCCAAAGGTATGAGTTAAAATGAATTTGGTGATGTGAATGAAACAAACTAGTTACCGCCTACCTAAAACCAAAGTTGGCGAAAAAACCTTTAATAAAATCATCAAGACAGGCAAAAAACTTTTCGCCAAAAACGGATATCACTCTACCTCAATCAATGATATTATCGCCAAAGCAAAAGTTGCGGCAGGGACATTTTATATCTATTTTGACAATAAACTGGCACTCTATCTTTACCTATTAGATGAATATCGAGAATCGATTCGACATGCCTCTAGTTCTGCAATCGTCGGACTTACAAAGCGTGAAGACATTGAGAGAACTGGATTAAAGGCTTTTATCGAATACGTCAAAAAAGATCCACTAGCCTATAAAGTCATTTGGGAATCTTTATTCGTCAATGAAGAAATCTTTAAAGAATATTACCAAACTTTTTCAAAATCATATGTTTATCATTTGAAGAAGTTTGTGGAATTGGGCGAGGTCAGAGACGATATCGATTTGGAAACTGTTTCTTATGTCCTGATGGGTATTTCAAATTTCGTTGGATTGCAGATTCTATTTAGAGATGTGGTTACTGAAAGTGAAGTCGATTTCGTCGTCAACGAAGCGATGAAATTACTGAAAAACGGATTGTTCAAATAATCAAATAAAAAAGCATCCTTGCGACAATCGCAAGGGTGCTTTTATTTAACACATATTAAGGATTGATAACCCGACTGATGAGTTCCATCATCCAAGGCACTGTTTTAAACAGTTGCCCTGTTTCTTCAACAGATATGGGTTGAGAGAAATAGTAACCTTGCATGAAACGGATGTCGAGTTTGGACATTTCCGATATCATCTCTTCATCTTCTACACCTTCAACAATCACCATTTTCTGGTTTTCCAAAGCTCTTGAAATCGCTTTTTTAATGTTGAGTTCTTCAGGAAAATGACTCATCATCTTCAGTGTGTCTTCTCTTGAAATTTTGATGATGGTCGCTTTAATTTGTTTCATGTCTTCGACAATCTCAAAATTGTCACCCATGTCGTCTACTGCAATTTTGAACCCGAATTTTCTGAATTCAGAAAGATTTCTCAGTGCCATCGGATGCTTTGTAATGGAGTAATAATCAATAATTTCCATGCAGAAACTTTCTGGTGTGAAATCATAGCTCTTGACGATGTTGTGGAAATCTTCTGCAAGTCCTTCTTTCATCAATTGTTTCGGAGAAAGATTGGTTGATATGAAAAACTCTCTAATTCGATGTTGTTTCTTCCATACAGAATATTGTTTGACTACCTTCTCAAATCCCCATTTACCGAACCAAGTGATATCTCCGGTTAAATCCATGACATTTAGGAATTTGCCTGGGGGAAGAATACCCATCGTTGGATGGTTCCATCGTAGTAAGGACTCCAGTCCAACCATTTTACCAGTTTTGATATCGACAATCGGTTGATAATAGAGCAAAAATTCGTCATTTGTGATGGATTTTTTAATTTCCTGATAGTACCCCATGTTGAATTGCTCTTTCTCAATCAAATCTTGAGAATACAACGAGAATCTATTTTTACCTTCTTTTTTGGAAACGTAAAGTGCAAGTTCGGCGTTCTTAATCAATTGACTAGCCGAAATTCCATCAAATGGGAACAATACAATCCCTATTGAAGTCGTCACTCTCTCTGGAACGGTTTTTAAAGGTTCAGAAATAATTCTTAAAATTTCTTTTGCGGTTTCTTGAATTAAATCATTATCGATTTTTCCGGTAAAGTAGTAAACGAAGGTGTCTTCTTTCAATATTCCACAGATAGAGTTTCTTTCAGCGGATGCCTTCAGTCTTTTCAGTATTTCTTTGATGACTTTGTCGACCGTTTTATCCGGATACTTCTCCGCAATGAACTTGAAGTTATCTAGATTCATGTAGTAGAGAACGCTAATCGTCTGACCCTCTTTGGAGTGGGCGATCTGTTGGTTAATCAAGGCTAAAACATTCTTACTTTTCTTTGAAACATAATGATCTGCAACAATCGAATCGCTCATGGAATCATCATTAGATTTACGGTTTTTTCTGAATTGACGTGCTCTTCGCTCTTCACGAGATCTCGTGACTTCCTTCAAGACGTTTCTGGCTAGAAAAAACATAATGATTGCGACAAACAACATGATGACGAAAAAGGCTACGACCTCGTAGGTTTCAGAAACATATGTTGCTGCAAAATTTGGAATGAATTTCATTATTTTCACCTCTAATCTTCATAGTCGCTGGCAGCGAAAACATCAAGACGCTTGTTTCTGGCCACCTTATAAAATTGATCAATATATAGTATGACTTCATCGAATGTCAAAGCTTTTGAAAATAAGAATCCTTGGAAAACATCGGTTTGAATTAGTTTTAAAAACTCATATTGCTTCCTCGTCTCAACGCCTTCCGCAATGATTTTCATGTCTAAATTATGGACAAGGTCAACAATTGTACCGATAATCGAATGATCTTTCTTACTTGCAAAGATGCCATCAACGAAAGATTTATCGATTTTCAGGTTGTCAAATGGTATTTTTCTTAAATAGGTCAGTGAAGCATATCCTGTACCGAAGTCATCTAAAGAAATCTTCGCTCCGATACTATGAAGAAAGTCTATCGTCTCATCAAGATATACTGTTGATTCGATTAAGACACCCTCGGTGATTTCTAGTGCAAGACACTTTGGATTGATGTCTGTCTCCTTGATGATTTTCTTCAAATTGTCGAGAAAATCTTTTTGAATCAACTGAATCGGACTTACATTGACGCTCATCACGAAGTCCAAACCGAATTTTTTTGAAAGTGTGACTTGTGTTTGACAAGCTTTTCGTAAAATCCAAGTACCGATTGGAATAATCAAATGAGATTCTTCCGCATTTGATATGAAGATTTGCGGACTGATTTCTCCAAGGGTGGGAGAAGACCAGCGAATCAGTGCTTCAAAACCGTATATTTCACTTTTTTTGTCAATCAGCGGTTGATATTTTAAATATAATTGATTCCGCTCTAAAGCATAGGATAATTCATCATTGACCTGAGCTCCATAATTGACTTCTCTTGTCAACCTGTCATTGTAAAATACAAAACGGGCATTCGATGACTGTTTTGCTTTATAGAGAGCAGTGTTGCATTTTTTCATTAGCTCAGTCATGTTTTTCCCGTCGGAAGGAAAAATTGCAATTCCGACGTGAATTTTAATTTCTACTTTCAAGTCCTGAACGATGATGGGTTCTCTAAAACCTTCCATCACGCGTTGTACTTCGGATTCGACAGCATCTAACTGCTTGATTTCAGGAACAATGAAGACGAATTCACTACCGTTATTAAAATAGATGCCTTCTTTGAATCTAAGTGTTTGTGAAAGTCGTTCACCGACGAGTTTCAATAAATCATCCGCAACGTTTTGTCCCTTGGTTACATTGATGTTTTTCATGTTTTCAATGTCAAGAAGACAAATCGCCGATTTGATTGATTTTGAGAGGATATGTTCTTCGATTTCTTGATGTACTGCTCTTCTGATCTTTAAGCCGGTGAGTTGATCAAATACATAATTTTGATAAACGAGGTTCACTTGCTTGCTAATTTCTTTACTCATAATATTGAGTGCATCGGCAACGTATTTAAGCTCTGTATTGTCCTTGATATTAACAGAGACATCATAATTTCCGTTTTTGATTTCTTCGATTGAATCTAGTATATCATTAATCGGATTTAATGTCTTGTTTATTTTATGTGATAAAATCAATGAAATTAAAACCATCAGACCCAAAATCGAGCCAAGCAAAATTAGGAAGGTTAGTTCCAATCCGATTTGAACACTTCGATAGACGAATGTTGATACTTCCCATCCAACGTCTGAAAGTACGGTTGTCGATAGCAAGCCTTTGGATCCAAATGCATTGAGTTCAACAACTTCTCCACCAACTTTGGATTCAACCAATAGCGCCATTCCAGCATCAAGTCCGTAGAAAGAATCTTGACTTGAAATTTCACTGAAATGGAGTAGAGAATACGCTTGATAGTCTGGATTTGAAAAATATAGAATCTGTGGATCTGTTTGATTGGTAATGAATACCACCAGTGATTTCGCTGATTCCTCTTGATAGTAGTCATAAGCGTAAATCGCTTTACCGATATTTTCAACGAGAATATCTATTCCAATATACCCAATCAAGTCCGTTCCATCATAAACCTTTTTCACAAAAGTAATGACCGGCTCCCCACTTAAACTATCCGTATAAGGATTTGTTAATGTCTCTTCTTTGACTCCAAGATCAGAGATCCAAGGCCTTTCACTCAAATTCCAAGTCATCGGGGAAACGGTGTCTGAGGTTCCGACATAACATCCGTCTGAACCGGTTGAACACTCGGAATCTGATGCGACAAAAATAAAGTTATAAATGGAGTCGATGGAATATTCTCTCATCGATTCAATTCTCATTTCGAAATTATGATAGATGAGATAATCAGGGTCTTCCGTATCAAGAATCACCGGTGAAGTTGTTGTTTTCAAGTAATTCAAGTAATCAATGACATCTTGATCCTCTGAAAGATTAGTTAAATCTGAATATGTATTTGTAAAGAAAGTATCAATTGCCAAAGATGCTTTCTCAGATTCTAAAGCGGCATTTTGAATTCTTTGATTTTGTATATTGTTAAAATAAAAGAATGCGAGAGCTGCAATGACAACGACGAGAAATAGAGCGTCCAAAAAGACTGTCAGACCGACAATCTTTTTCGATAAAGTGCTTTGTTTCGCTCTAAAAGTCTTTCTCAATCGATACAACTCCTAACTATCCCAAGATCTGAAGAAATCAAAGAGTCCCCATCCAACATTTGTTTCAGGCGGAGATGCATCTCGAATATAAACATTGAACCTTCTTGTACGAACCACTGTAGCCGGTTCGATATAGAAATATCTTCCGTCCAAATAATCAACATAATTGGATGCATCATCTAATGTATAGGTCAAAAATCCTATTTCATAAGTATATAAATCATTCCAATATCGATCTTTTGGCAAGGTAACACTAAAGACATAGAAGCCTGAAATGTCACGTCCAAAACTGTACCTATAATTTCCTGAATATGTAAAATTTAACTGTGTCATTTGATTGTTGATGGCATCAACAGTCGTAAACACTGGATAATCTTCTGGATCAGTGACTCCGAATACTGGGTCGTCGATATCCGTATCCAAGTTCATGACCGAAATAATAACAACTTGGTTTTCAAATTCGACGCTCTCACTAGCAAGTTCACACGACTCAGGTGTTGAATCGGAACAGTAATAAATATCGAATATCAGCGATACGTTGTATGTAACGTCTGTCACTGTCGTGTAATAATACGCGTAATTGTTTCCATCTTCTGAAGTCACTCTGTACTGAACGACGACAAACTCACCTTCACCAGGTTCTAATCCGGTATCGGGATACATGGTGTAATCCGCTAAAAGAACAGCTTTTTCTAAATCTGATGATGAATTATCCACTTCTGGAGTCCAATACCATGATGTGGTATTAGTATCATAAGCTCTTCGAGAAAGTGTCGATCCATAAGGAAGATAATCCAGAATAAAAGGAACATACTCATTTAAAACAACATTGGCTACATAACCGTCAACTCGATAATACACATAACCTAACTCATCAGCGCCATCGTAGTCGATTCCGTTAAAATAAACTCTTGGGTCTAGACCCGTCGATGTATTGATTACGCCTTGGTCATCGGTGATGTATATTTCTGGGTAAGAAGTCTCATTTGCCAAATCGGAGAACCGAATATCAGTAAGGTATGCATTCGTTCCGGCATCTTTCGTAATGACAAGGTCTGTTGCGAGAGTAGCGTAATTTGCAGTTCCATCTCGATAGAGAAGGAAAGAGAAGGTATAAATACCAGGTTCTGTATCAAAATTCATATAAATCAAAAGATAATCGGAAACGTCATAGGAAATTCCTAAGATTTCCGCTGGTGCATAAGGCGTCACTCCATCTAGATGGGTTCCTGTAACAGAGACTTCAAAATAATTGTCCGTTCCACTAGGCGTTATCGAATATAAATCCAGTTCCTGATCCAAACCTAAGTCCACTGTAAAAGTCGTCAATGAATCTTCACGAACAGCGAAGACATCGTTAATGTCAATTTCGTTTCCGTTTTTGAGCACACTTGCAAGATCAATGGTTCTTTCAATCAAATTATGAGTATATGTTGAAGTAGAACTGTCTTCTGCACTGACGATATATTCCATTTGATACGTTTTATATCCTAACGAATAGGAAACTGAAACAAGTCTGGCGGATGTAATAGAAGCGAAACTAGAAATAGAAAGTGAACCCGAAGTCATGAAGTCAATGTCATAAGTATAATTTGATAAGTATAAAGCAAGTCCTGTATTATTAAATTCAGTAAAATTAGTTGTAGAATAGTCCATATTGATGGAATAGCCAAGATTCACATAGGAAGTAATCGTTGTTCCTACGATGTCCAGAGAACCATTTTCTGAATAATAATCAAAATCTAGAATCGTTTTTTGAGTTGAAGCAGATTTGTCAAACACGACGGTTTTCACACTGCTTGATGCGAAGTATTGATATTCCAATGTGTAATCACCCATCCGAATACCCGGTAGGAAAGTAAATGTAATTGAATAAGATCCAACGTCTGGGTCCGGTCCGGTATCAATCGTAACCGGAACACTGGATACGGTATAATATGCTGAAGGAATGACTGATCCATCACTATATTTTAACACAAAATAATTCATAAAATCATAATTATAAGTTAAAATTCCCTTCGTATCTTCAAAATTAAGTTTTAGACTACCGTTATAATTGACGTCTCCAAGACTTCGGATGTCCGTTTGTGAAACAACACTGACATCTCCACCACCATTGAAAGCGACAGAAGTGATGCCAATGCTTCCTGTAGGAATCTGATCAATTGTTGGAGTAAAAGTAATATTGACTTGATAGGAAGTATAATATTGCGTTGACGCAAACAAATCGTCTCCGACAAAAGCTTCAGAGAAAATTGTAAAATAACCTAGTTCAAGTGTAACGTTAGAACTAATGGAATGAGATGGTAATGAAACCGATAAATCAGCGGGGTACGACTGTGATATTCCAGTTTCGTTTGCTTGATCAAGCAGGTCTCGATATTCCAAAAGATTTGCTGAAGAAGGCGGACCGCTATAGTAATCATCTGGTCTCTGTGCGACTAAAGCATAAATGGACGTAGATGCATTGACGATTTCATAACTGACGGTTGTTTGTGAAACATCAAAAGCCTCCATACTGATTTGGAAGTTGATTGTATGATTATTGTAATCAATGGTTCCGTTTGCCAAAACGGTCTCTGATTGACCTACTTCATTTAATACGACCGTTGTTGCACCAGCAGGAATCAAATCTGATTTTTCATTAAAGATGGTTTGACGCAAGGCATCATATTTATCACTGACTGCTTGAGGGAGCGGATTAGTATAGATGACAGATACCATATCATAATCAATCAGCAAAGAAATGTCCTCTGCATAATCTTCATCCATCACTGTCATGTCTTCGAGATTGATGTTTGCAGGTAATACTGCTCCATAACTCGAACCAGCCGAGGTAGATAAGACATACATTCCGTTTGGTCTCGGATTCGTTCCAGTTGTTTCAAATCTTGGCGCCAACAAATCGTACTCCATATAATAAATATACTCTGTCAAAGTAGGATCCGTTCTCATCGGAAAGGCAGAATCATACATATATTGAGTTGCGCTGTCTGTGATTAAAGGATCGTTTGGGTCTTCAGTAATCCAAGGAACGGCAACTTGTGAACCGAAAGCGGTGACTGTAGAGCCCACCGTGTACGAAACCGGAGATGTAAACGTATAATTTGATACCGCTCCTAGATTCGTATCCGTCGTTCCGACGACTTCGTGCAGAGCAGTTGAATTAGCCGTATAGGTATAAGGTCCGGTTCCGGTCTGCGAAATGATATATGCACTTAGCAAATATTGATATCCTGCAAAGATTACTTGCGTTGAATCGTTGGTTTTTGCAGAGTAGTAGATCGCATCTGAGAAAATAAAGTATTGAATCGATGATGAAAAGTTGTAAACTTGGTCGAGTCGTCCAATCAAATCGACATCTGGATTTGCGTTGACGATGAAGTCAAATTCTCCTCCAGAGCTCGTCATGACACCGTTCAACCCTCTCTGAAGACGACCGAAAATCCCACCAAATCCGCGCTTGGCTCGAGGTTCTTCTACCGTGTATCCGCTTGGGTAAATAAATGAATTTCCATCCGCCATATAATAGGTGGCCAAATTGTCGAATTCAAACAAGTCCAATGAAGGAATGCTGGCTGTGTCGACCGCTTTAACTCCACCGTAATTAATTGCCGTCGTAATGTGAGTTACTGTAGTGACTCCAACGCCTCCAAGAGCAAAGGTAGCTCCAACAATTCCACCTGCAACATCGGTACTCGATATGGTTCCATGATTTAACATTCTTCTCATCACTGACAAACCGTATCCAATAATTCCGCCTGCAGAAGCATGTATTTCAGGACGATCATTGGAAGCCGATATTGTCGCAGGTGAAAATGTAATTCCTGGAGGTGTGACTGTAAAGGAAGTTGTATAACTAGTGGAAGTGTAGGCACCAATAATGTCGGTTAGTGCAGAAATATCACCGAGATTGACACCGTTTGAAAGAACAGAATTTTGGATTGTATTCGCAAGTCCCATTCCTTCGGTAATTCCTCCGCCCAAAGATTCTTGATAAAGGCAGATTCCCAGGATTCCTCCTGCTCTGGCAAATGTATAGGCCTTCGCGTAGATGTCTCCGTTATTTCCGGTATCGTAGATTCTTGCGTCTCCTGTAAGGGTAATTGCAGCTACTCCTCCCAAAACGACACCACCGCTAAATCCGGTGATAAGTCCAGCTGTCGTCTGAGAACTACTGTCAAATGCAACCGTACCTGACGTCGACGTATTATAAACCGTAATATCTCCAAGGTTCGCGCTGTCTTGAATGGATCCGGAATTTAAAGTGGCAATCCCAGCCGCAAAAGTATTGTTCGTACCATGAATGCCATAGAGTCCTTGTGCAAGGATGCCATACGAACTTGAGATATTGCCATAGTTAATGGTATTGATGATTCCTTCCGTTGCTATCGGTTGGGTTTCAGATTGTTCAGGGTCATTTAAGTCTCCTGAAAGATTGACGTTGACGATTCCTGAGACATAGATATTTCCAGAGCCACTGATTTCCGCAAAACTAATGGCTCCTTCGTTAATGGAGTTCTTGACAATCTTGGTTGGGGATAGATAGGTACTCAACCCCGCAATATATAAGGAATAGGTGCCAATATCAACATTGACGAAAGAAATATTTCCTTCGTTGACGACGTTGATTAAGCTAACGTTTGATGCAGTTGTAATTCCACTTAGATACATGTCATTATAAATTGTTGTTTCTGTGCTGCCTGAATCCTGCATAAACGAAATATCGCCATAATTGGCTGAATATCTGATGATAGTATCATTATCGTTGAGAGATCTGTATAATGGGGAAACTTCAGTGTAATAGCAAGAATCCAGTAAGAAATCGGAATAATTATAAACTCTGGATAACGTGACGTCAGAAGATGCGCTGACATCAAATATCGTAGAGGTATATTGTATCAGTTCATAATCCAATACCGGTACTTCAGGGTATGGATCCATAGAATGAGACCCTAAATAGGTGAAAGTGTTCGCTGCATAGCCAATCCATTCAACGCTTGGATCAAATGCTGAAGTATACGTTGTACGTCCAGACTGAATTGTAGGCTTTCTAACTAAAGTCATGTTGACGGTGCTGACTCCATTTGCGGTATATGCGGTTCCGGGGTCATAACCCAATTGACCGATGCTGTCGACAACGGCTCCGTTATGTTTCAGAAGTATGGTATCATCACCAGAGTTGTTGATGACCTGACTTGAAATGTCACCGACACTCGTTATCTGAGATGGTGCGTTAGGTTCATAGATGACATAGACATCTCCAGCCGCAATTGTAGCACTTAAGTTTAAAGTTGATGTTGGAGTCGTGGCACTACCACTATATCTTTCCATAGAATATCCGGATAGGCTCACAGCAAAAATATTCGGATTGTAAATCTCTATTGCTGTAGTATAACTACTAATAGTACCTTCCAAATACTCAGAGAAGAACAATTCATGAAAACTCGGATCAGGTCCCATATAGTTCGAAAGATCTGAGATGGTTACATCAAAATTCCCATGATTGAAAAGCAAAGCATATTCTACTGCTTCAGAAGTATTGGATACACCAATTCCTGCAGAATGAATGGACGAAGTGTCCGTATCATAGGTCGTAAAGACATCACCTTCATTATACAGATTTGCGAACAGGTAGACACCATCTGCTTCTAATACCGGTGCATAACCAGCTAGTTCTCCAAATACACCTCCGACATTTTTAGACGATGGCATGGACAACGTGCTGATGGTAGGGCTTAAATAGATGTCCCCAGTATTGGCAACATTCACTACTTGATGTTTCACAGTGCTTGTATTTAAGATATATCCTATAATACCACCAAGCTTAGACTCGATGGAAGTTACTCCTGAGACAAAACTAAATGTGGAAGTCGTTCCAAATCCGTATAAATCTCCATAATTTTTAACTTCATCTAGGTGAAGTTGAAGTAAGTCTGCTCCACCGACGATTCCTCCGATGTAAAACTTCGGATTCACATTATAAGAAACTTGATATGTGTGGTCGTTAGCATCAATGGTTCCAAAATTGGATACTCTGTCGATGACTCCTGAAGCTTCTCCTACGATGCCTCCAACATAAGTTTTACCAATCGCATCCGTTCCCAAGTCAATGGATACATCGACAATGATGTCTTCAAGAGTTCCAGCGGATAATCTTCCGGCTATCGTACCTACGTAGAAAACATTCGAGTAGTACCCTTCCGTATTCGTTAAACTGATGCTGGATTGAGATACATTTAAATTGTTTACTTCTCCTGTCGCACCTACAATACTGAAAAGACCAGAATAGAATCCGGTTCCTCTGATGATGCCTTCAGTTAAAGTCATATTGTAAATGTAATAATTTTCACTGAGGTCGGTTGCTGAAGAGTTATAGCCACTAAAGACTCCCGTAAAAGTCACTAATGGTGTGATGTAGGCATTGCTTGCCAAAATAGAAAGATCAATATCCGTCGTCAAAACATAATCAGAATCACTGAATGCTTTTCCGTTATAGGTTGTTAAGAAGCCTAACAGTCTTGGGAAAAAGATTAAATCCCTAGCTGAGGAAATCAAATACCTGCTATTTCCGGAATCATAAACTAATCCAAACAAAATCGGATATCCATCCGATGGATAGAAATTCCATAATAAAGACCCTGCATCATCCGCTAATGAAGATGAATCAGATTTAAGTAAAGTGGTTGATTCTCCTGTAGCCAATCCGTTAGGAGTGTCAATCGTAAAAGTGGAGGTACCAACGACGACCGATAGTAAATAAACATCGGAGTCATAAACTAAATTGTCTATTGTTCCATTGTTAACATAAAGCACTGGTTGAATCGAAAATTTATTGATATAGGACCCATTAACAACGACTTTAGAAACATAATAAGAGTCTGTAAAAGTACCATCATTCGTGTGTACTAATCCCGCTGCTTCAAAAGCAACTGTAGAACTACCTACTTTATACCGAATACCTGCATCCAAAACCGAAGTCCGGTTATCAATTACATAAACATGGTCCACTACTCCGTTTGTCAAATTGATTCCAACAACATTTGATACTTTGTCAATATCAATATGGAGTGTTAAGAGTTCAAAAGTAGGATTAAGAAGTCCAAAGTTCGTTATTGAACCATCATTGAATGGAAACATTGAATAATAGTCTGCCAAAGCGAGGTCAACCGGATTTAGAGGATTGGAAGTATCTGTGTAAATCAGATAATTGTATCCAGCTACATAAAGGTTCGAAATCACAAATCCCTGTCCATTGAATGATCCAGTAAAAATGTTTTGGTACTCATTTGCTTGGGTGTCGGTAAACCAATACCCAATCGGAATAAACGTCTTCGCACCCATAACTGAATAATCAATGTTGTTTCCAAGAACATAATCGAGAGATAATAAAACCTCAATCTTCTCAGAAGACAGTTTGACGTCCTCTGTCGGATTGCCTGAAATATATATTTGTTCAAAAGAAACATCAACCGAAAAACGATATAACTCTTCTGCAGTATCAAATCTAATGTATTTTCCTGATGCCGCAGTTTCACAAGCGGAAGCTGTAGTTCCAGCAAGACAAATATTATCCCTGAAATTGGAATAAGTAATGTAATCCGTAGAAGACGTCTTGGTATCCAGTGTGGTGTCCCAATCAAAATCACCTGTGAATTCAACCACATCTGTCGATGGATTATTTGGAATAGATGGTTGTGCTTCTACAAAAAACGGTGAAAATGAGAACGTGACAAGCAAAAGCGAAAAAAACGCCAAAAAGCGTCTAAAAAACATTCGGTTCATGAAATTGCTCATGGATGTCTCCTCCTATTACCAAGATCCTCCCCAAGGTGGGGTAGTAAGTGCCCAGTTGTTTTGGGGACCATTTGTAGCTTGTACAGCTTCGAGAGAAAAAGTTATTTGTAAAGAATATCCCGGAGAATATGTTGAAAATCCGGATAAAGTATAATCACTGATTAAGTCCAATACTAACGGTGTGGATTCGTCTACTCTTTGAACAGGAATCGTGTAATAGAAATAACCATCTTCATCACGATTATCGTACCAGTTAGTCGTTTCATAATCAAAAGGAAGATAGTCTTCGATTAAGACTGTTAGTTCGGTGATAATGCCTAGATAATTCACGTACGTTAATGTAACTTGTTCAAAAATTCGAATCCTGATATAAGTGTTCACGTTGCTCAAAACATTGATTGACAACCTGAAATCCTCAAAGAAGTAATCATCTCCGTTACTAACGATATTGACGAAATAAACTCCGGTCTTAAAAACCCCGTCCGCAATCTCAACTTCAGTAGCTACATCCTCTCCGCCTAATCCATCGTCAAAGTAAACATGAGATTCCACATCTACAAAACCAACGGTTCCAAAAAAAGAATCCGTTGTCACATACGTAAACCAAGCATACGTGGCAAAAGCAAAAACAGACAATGAGAATATCAACATTGCCAACCCGACGATTAAGCGTTTTTTCATTGCTTTTTCAGTCATTATCTTGCTTCTCCTTTGAAAATTTCGGGCATTAAAAAATGCCATTATCTATCCGAGTCACATCATTTATCCCCTTAGAAATAAAAAATGCCCTCGTCATTTAGACAACGGCAACTGGCTACCATCTTTTCGAAGGCCCTATAGCTTTGCGTCACTAAGTTTCCCTAGTTTTGCTATTTACAAAGTCAATTATATATATGAAAGCGTTGTTTGTCAATATGAATGCTAGTTTTTCAGATAAATTTTCTAAAAAAAGTGTATTTTTTTTAAATTTGCGAGTGTTTCCCATTCAAAAGGGGGGTTTTACCGGAGCGGTGGCTTAAATCACATAATTCTCACAATTTTTTTGTTGTTTTTAAAGGGGATTAATGGTATCATAGAGGTTGCAAATTTAATAAGGAGTGACCGCTACATGAAAACCAACGGAACAAAAAAAGCTATTATCATATTTTCGATCCTCATCGTAATTGTTTTATCAGCCATTTTGGTTGCATTTGCGACGGGAAACACAAGATACCCATCACTAAGTGATCCAAATGGAGTTTTTTATCAACGATTGGATGCAGACGGAAATGTTGTATATACTATAACAAATCAAGAACTTTTCGAGGAAATCAAAGGAAATGACGGAGTGAGCCAAACTCTGTTGTTAATTGATTCTTATTTGCTGAAATCCTATTTGGACGATTTGACAGATGAACAGATTCAAACTAAAATCACGGAGTTAACCTACGGTACTGCAGATCCCGACGACTTGGCTACTCTCGATGATGAAACCAAAACGTCTTTGGAGACTACTTTTACCCAAAGCATGATTTTGGCTGGTTATGAAAACAACCAAGAAGCTTATGCTTCGATCGTTTTGGCAAGAGAATTGTTCGCAAGGGACAATATCGATGAAAACGGTGAAGTCACTGGAATGGAAGTGGCTAGTGAGTATGTTACAAGCTACTTTGAAGACATTAAAGCCATTAGAATTCGTTTTACATCTCTTGCGGATGCAAAAGATGTCATGAAACAATTCAATTTACTGACTTACAACACTGTGACTTTAAGAGAATACCTAGGATACGTCTTTACAAGTGAAACGCTTTTGGATGACGATACCGCTGTGGTAGAAGCTTATACAACCGTGACTCCTTACTACTTCGATGCTTCAGGAAACATTCTTGACTTGACTGAAACAATCATCTATACCAAAGGTACAAATGACATTTACACGAAATCTTCAAGTACTACCGAATATACTATTGACGGGTCTGGCAACCTTGTTGACGTATCTCTCACCGTTATCATTCCAAATACGGAACTATTCGATTCTCTAGAAACTGCAGAAGCATACAAAGAAACGAATACAGTCTATTATACTGTCTCCAAAGTGGATGCTTTTGACGAAAATGAAGATGCCGTCGTTAAAGATCGTTCTGACAATATTGTTTATACCATCGATTCTGATGGAAAAATTTATGACACTGCATTAAATGATGTAACGGATTCAACGGATTTGATTGTAAACAAAGTTTATACATCAATTGACAGTGTATCGGTTGCGACTCTGAATAACTCTACAGCACTAACAAATTCTGAAGTGTTGAAGAAATACATTCAAATGTATAACTATGTATATGGTGGATACCGTGATTTGATTAGTGAAACAGCTTCCGCTGATACACTATTAGAATCTGATAATCCTTACCTGACATTTACTTACGAAGACGTTTATGCAACTCAAACTTCTTTGGCAACTTACATGTTTAGAACATTGGATTTATCCAACACCGCTAACCTGCCTTTCAGTGTTTCACCGAAAGCTTATGCTGGCTCAAGCGATGATTCTTATTACTTAGTATATAAACTCGATCAAGAAAACAAAGTCGATTTATATGGAAAAATGACAGATTTGATTGAAGATGAAATTAACTTACCTGCTCAAACTGTAGACAATCTTACGCTTCCTTTAACTGGATGGTTTGATTCTAAAATTGCATGGTCAAGCGAAATAATTGACGTCATAGCTAATGACGGAACGGTCACTCTTCCTGATGAAGACACACCGGTCGAATTAAACTATACTATTACAGTTGGCGGAGTCGCAAGAACCGGCTCTGTTGTAGTAACTGTCCTTGCATCTGGAACGACTTCAACTGTTGTACCTAGCATAAATACCGAACCAACCGTTAAGTCCGTATTAAATGACCCAACCGTGTATTCATTGCTTTACAACCAATTGGTTGATGAAATGGTTTACGGCACCAGTGGAGAAACAAACGTTACGAACCAATTAATTCTTCTAAGAAACGAATATAATCTTCAAATCAACGATTACTACCTGGCAATGGAATATGCAGACACGGACGGCGATTTCGTCATTAACGAAAAAGGCGATAAAGTCATCCTTGCATCCGTATCAGGACGTATTGGTGATGAAGAAACTTCATATGCTATCAGCGCTGACGATTTCTTATCTTACACTTTGACTAAGAATCCAGGATTATATATCCTTTATGCTTCCCAAGTGAAAGAACAAATCTTCTCGACTTACTTCCAAGAAGTGTTTGGAGATCAAACAAATATCTCTAAGAACAAATCCGATAAAATGGATGCCATGTATCAACAAGTTCAAAGCGCCAAAGATTATTATATTTATTTATCTAATCTTTACGCACAATATGGGATGGCACTACCTTATGAAAATTTCAGCGATTATGCCTACATGCAATACAAAACAAAAACCGAAGCTGAATTACTCAATTACTTCATTCAAGGTGTGATTCAACCTTATATGATTAACGAAGCAATGACAGATTATGATCTTATTGACATGCTCTTCCCTACTGTATCTGAATATTACGATAACTACTTCTCCTTAAACGTCACTCATATCGTCATTTATCTTGACTTTGACGAAGATGGCACTCCAGATTCCTATAATGACTATATCGCTTCATTGAATGAAGTTGATGCTTCAGCATTTGAATCGATGATTGCTCAAATAGAGACTGCAATTGATGAATATGACGGTACGTATACTGAATTGATGACAGAATACGAGGCAGCGACTAGAGACGACGCAACATGGGGCTCATTCAAACAAGCCGGAATCATGATGCTTACAGAAACGCTGAACCAAACCGATGAAGATGGTATATCTCACTCCGTGACTTATAGCGGAGACTATGGCGTGAAAGATTCTTACGTTCCAGAATATGTCGAAGCATTAATCAATCTTTATCAAGAATATCAATTAGAACAAAACTTGACACTTGAAAACATGATTGGCACGGTATCAACTGACTTTGGATACCATGTGATCAAAGTGACCAAGGGTGACGATTTCGATCAACCTTCTGCTGCTTTTACTGAAGATGATTCAGCGAATCCAGAGTATTCCGTTGGAAGTGAAAATGAGAGTGATGAACCTACTCTAGCTCAAATCGCTCTTTATGCACAATACTTCTTCTACTCTACAGCATATGATTTATCAGATGCAGATGTTGAAATTACTTATGACATCGAGATTCCAAATATACCTGCAAGTGTATCTAGCGCATTAAAAGTCTACTTTGATCCTTTACTACAAAATGTATATGTTCTGGGAACCGTCAATGTCGTGTTGGCTGATTACTTAGTCGATGGTGAATTCGTTACCAATGACTATACAGACTTTACAAGTGCAGAAATCTTTGCAATGCTGACCGAAGTACATGACGTTTATTACGATGCTTTATTTGCAGAATACGAAGATTAATCAATTAATGTAACAATCAAAAAAAAGGCTCAATCGAATGATTGGCCTCTTTTTATATGTTATTTTGATAGTTTATGTTTGTAATATCGTTCTCTTTCCAATACGCCAATCGAAGAAGTCAAATCTCCAATTTTAACCAGATCAAGTTCTTCTCCAAGCTCGGTGACTTTCGAATCAATGTTGTCGATGAAATGAATGACGAGCGCTTCAGCAATATTTGGTTTCTTAGGAGAACCAAAATTCCCATAATAATGATGACTGATAATAATGTGTTGTAGAAGCAATACTTCTTCTTTGTCTTCCAAACCAAGAATTTTTGCGGTCTCTTGGATTAGAGAAGCCCCCATCGTAATATGTCCGACTAGTCTTCCTTTTAAAGTGTACTCGCTACCTTCATAGGAATCGAATTCTTCAATTTTACAAATGTCATGGAGGAAAATACCTGCATACAACAAATCACTGCTTAAGAACGGATAGACGAGTAGAAATCCTTCAGCCAGTTTCATCATTGAATTGGTGTGATAGGATAGCCCTGATATATAGGCGTGATGAAATTTGGTTGCGGCTGGGTAAAGGTAAAAGTCATCTTGAACATTTTTGTAAATGTGATTGACGATTTGCTTGATTACATCGTTTTCAATCAAATTCAATTTGGACTCGATTCCTTTTCTGATTTCACTTAAATTGACAGGAGCGTAGTGATAAAAAGCTCTCATCAATCTTTCTTTTAAATCGTCATCTAAATCGAGTTCCCCAATAATGGTAACTTTTTTCGCCAATAAATGGATTTTCTCTTTAAAGACAATCGCTTCGGTCTCAAAATAATAGATTTTATTGATTGAGACGTCTTCTCCTGATGGAATTCTTACAATCAATGCTTCTCCCTCTTCACTTACCACATTGCAGGCAAAGGAATCATAAGATGAGGTATTGATTTGTTCTATTTTACCGTAGAAATTGAATTGATCTCCGATTTCAAAATTCATGCGTTTTCACTTCCTTGTATAAAGATATAAGTTCCGATTTCTTTTAAAACATAGGAGGAATGATCTAGACTCGCATCCGCAGGCTCGCTGGATAATGCAAGTCTGTACCCTTCACCTACGACAATGGTTTCTTCTACTTTGAGTGGTTTGAAGACAATGATGATGTTTTCCTTGTTATTGAGATGGAACATCATCGATTTGGATGCGAGAGTCAAGACTTCAGCAAACTGTAAAAGGTCCGAGCTTGATTTCATCTTGAATCCTTCATGATTTTTTCTAAACTCAATGAGTTTTTTAATATAGTTGATATCCTCTTGATATAAATCGACGAGTCCCCAATCAAAGGCATTGATATCGTCTCCGGATTCGAATGAATTTTCTACACCTTTTTTGGTTCTGTAGCACTCTTGTCCACTATGAAGGAATGGAACTCCTTCAGAGAGTAAAACCATCGAGGTGGCGAGTTTCTGTTGCTTATGGATTAAATCAATGTCTTTGGTCAATGCCAAACATTTATCAAAGAAAGTATTGTTATCATGGCATTCAACATAGTTGATCGATTGGGAGGCATATTTGAATAAATATCTATTCGCAGCGCTGCCTAGAAGCATTTCTTTGACAACATCCGTCTTTTTTATGTTTCCTGTCGCGTATCCTTTGATTTTTAAATCAAAAGTAGCGCCTTTAATGGTTTCTCTAAAAGTATCGTTGAAAAACCCAATCGTATGGAGAACTTTTTTGTTTCCCATATGTGCCATTCGATCTGCCATGTTAGAGGAATACATCTTCCATCCCTCGCCAAAAACAATGATATGATTCGAGATGGCATGAAGTTCTTGACGGAGTTCATTCATAGTTTCAAAGTCAATCAAACCCATCAAGTCAAACCGGAATCCGTCGATTTTGTATTCGTTAACCCAGTAAAGGACAGAATCAATGATTAATTTTCGTATCATTTTTCTGTGGGTTGCCAAATCGTTTCTGCATCCACTCACATTGGTGTAAATTCCTTCACGGTCAACATGATAGGCATACCCTGGGACGAGTTTTTCAAATGGATAATTCACAGGGTCAAATACATGATTATAAACCACGTCCATGACCACGGAGATGTTGTTTGCGTGTAATGTGTCGATGGTTTGTTTTAATTCGTTAATTCTTGAATACGGTTCATTGGGATGAACCGAGAACCAGCCTTGAGGAACATTGTACTGTCTAGGGTTATAACCCCAGTTATAGGATTTTCCGGGATTCAACTCATCCACGCCATCAAAATCAAAAATCGGCATTAATTGAACATGGGTTACTCCAAGCGACTTAAAATAGTCTAGCCCTGCAGGATGACCTGCGGGAGTCTTGATTCCTTTTTCGATTAAGCCAATGAATTTCCCTTTGTGTTGAAACTTCATCTCTGGATCAATCGTAAAATCACGAACGCTCATCTCATAGATGATGGCATCTTGAATCTCGCCTTTAAAAGGGGGATTGTGCTTCATTTGGTAAGTCTTTTTCAAGTCAATCACAACGCTATATTCGCTAGCCGGTGACGAAGCGATGGCATAAGGGTCGGTTACGACTTGTTCTTTTCCGTTGACATACACATGGTAGCGATATAAAGCGCCATCCAAGTCTTCTTCAATCAATAGTCTCCAAACACCAGAGTTCGTATATAGCATATCTAAAATTTCAGGTTTCTCTTGAAGACGGACAAGCTCCAGTTTAACGTATTTTGCGACCGGAGTCCATATTTTGAATTTTGTCGATTTTTTTGTATAAGTATATCCAAGATCGTTTTTCTTGTAATTGTATACATTGTCAAACAAATCTGTTCTAACAATTTTTCCTGTGTAAAGTTCAGACTGTTCCATTTCGTCATTTTCAACGCAGTAGATCTTGCCAAGATCGATATATGCGTCAAAAGAACAGACCAACTTGACTTCCTCTCCGAGATCAATCTTTTGGATGATATCCAAATCGATGACTTCATCGTTTCCAACTAGTTTGAATGAAACAGTTTCGCGATAATTTTTCAGTGGGATAATAATGGTTAATTCATCAAAATTATCCAAATAAGGGTAAAAGGTTCTTGAGTCCATAAGTCGTTCCTATTCTAATTGAATGTTTTTAATACGTATTCTTTTAAAGATTCATATTCATTGGGTAGTTCTTTATTCAGCACCTTGACAAGAACGTCTTCCAAAATGACACCTACCATGGCTGGATTTTTTAGAACTGATAATTGAAGCACATCGGTTCCATCAATGCGAAGGTCACTCATTGATGAAATGACCAATGAATCATGCAAATTTTTGATTCGTTCGGATTGATCATTTGTTTCGCAAATAATCTGATTCATTGCATTTGTTTCCATACAAGTTTTTAGTCCATAACGGAACATTTGTAAAGGCTGAAATTCTGATTCTTGGGTATCGTTCATCAGCTCGATTACATTTTTCATATTCGCTTTTTCTAGATTGGAAAATCTCCAGTTTTCGGGGATTTCAGAGTGATGAAGGAAAAAGCAAAGCGTAAAAAAATGTGGGTACTGCAAGAGCGGAACATCTTTCTTTGATAATATAGTCAATCCTTCCTTTAGTTCAGGGAAAGCGGATGTGACTCCAAGATCAATCAGGCTTTGATATGCTTTTTTTCTGTAGGGATTCATCGATATTTTTTTGAACTCTTGGATGATTCTCTCGTTGGCGATTTTAGTCAGTAGCATTGATGATTTGGTGATAGCCTTTGCGGTTTCAGTTTCAATCTCAAAACCCGTTTTCGAAACAAATCGAAATGCACGAAGAATTCTTAAACTGTCTTCTCGAAAGCGAGTGTGAGGATCATTGATGGCGCGGATGAGCTTGTTTTTTAAATCGTCTTGCCCACCGACTTCATCAATGATTATACCATTCAAATTCATCGCCATTCCATTGATGGTAAAGTCTCTTCTGATGAGGTCGTCTTTTAAGGTTTTTGAGTATCGTACTTCTTCTGGGTGACGATGATTCTTGTATAGGCCATCACTTCGAAAAGTGGTAACTTCAAACGAATCCGTTCCATAGAATACTGTGACCGTGCCATACTTAATGCCAGTTGGTTTCACGCTTTCGAATAAGCTTATGACTTCCTCAGGGGTGGCAGAGGTTGTAATGTCTATGTCCTCTGTTTCTATTCCCAGCAAAAAATCACGGACAAAACCGCCGACAAAATAGGCTAAATGTCCGTGCATCGTCAATGTTTCCAAGACTTTTTTGCCATTTTCTAAATGTTTATTCAAGAGTAATCACCTATCACATTATATCATATTTACGATTCTTTTTTCCAAGAAAAAATAAAAGCATGTTATAATAAATCTGGTGGTAAAATGGTCTCGATTAAAGAGAAAGTACAAGGAGAACTGATTGTCAAAAATTCTAAATTCCTAGGATTTTTGATTCCAATCCAATCGGAGGCTGAAGCCTCGGTAATTTTGTCGTCATTGAAAAGTACTTATCCTAATGCAAGTCACTATTGTTATGCATATGTACTGGGAGACAGTGGCGTTTCTCAAAAAGCGAATGATGATGGAGAACCGCAAAAAACAGCCGGTATCCCAATATTAGAAGTACTCAAGAAGAACGATTTAACCAATATTCTCGCAGTCTCGATTCGGTATTTTGGAGGCATCCTACTTGGGGCCTCAGGACTGATTCGGGCTTATTCAAAATCGATTTCATCCTTGCTTGAATCGGTTAAATATACAAGCAAAAAGGATTACTATCGATATGCTTTGTCGGTGGATTACGCTACTCACAATCACCTGGAAAACTTCTTAAGATCGAATGTGACTGTCGAAGAAACAGTATTTCTTGAGAAAGTATCGATTGTGTTCTCTGTAATCAAGCAAAGACATACATCCATCATGAACAATCTTCATGAAATTCTCCTAGGAAAGAACGGGACCCAATTTCTTGAAGAGTATTCAGTCTATTCAGAAGACTAGAATAAATTGTTTAGGTTTTCAAACAAAGACACCAGGGCGTCAGTGAATAAATATCCCAGTATGAATGATATGACCACAAAAATAAGTCGGATTTGATCCGTCGAATTCGCCCGGAACAACCTAGAAAGATCTACTGCTTGTAAGGCTCTGAAAATAAAGAAAGTGGAAACGAAAAATAAAACAATTCTTAATATATAAAATATATTCGGATCTAGCAAAAGAATCACTCCAATACTGCGTCGGGAACGAATTCCTCCGACGATAGATTTGTATAAATATTAACGACTAACTCATTTGGTAAACATACCAACGGTTCCAAACTAGAATTGGTCGGTGGTTGAAGTTCACAGAGGTCTTTGGGACTTTCTTGGTACACGACTCTGATTTTACCATCTTCTACCAACAGTTTAATCCCTTGAATCTGATGCTCAAGTGCATAGGAATCTTGCGTATATAATTCTGTCATATCCTGGCTGATGGAACCGGGTACATAAAAAATACCTTCACTTGCCCTACCAACATCGATTTGATTAGCATATTCGGTATCATAGACAATGAATTCATCGGTATGGAGATCAATCATCAAAACCAAAGTATCCTTGTAAAATACCTTTGCGTATACGTAACCAGTTGAGCGGATTGTTTCCGCAAGTTTGAATCCTGAAAACAGAAGGATTCCAAACAAAAACAAAGTCCCAATCAATATCCAATCGTTTTTTTTCATTTAGCTTTCCTCCTTTTCTCCTTTTATTATAACTCATAACTTCTTTTTATTCTATCGAATTCTTTGAATCGAATCGACTTAAAATCGATAGATTCGAACTTCTTTGAAAGGTGGTTCTATGCGAAAAACACTATTGATTCTTTTATCTGGAATATTCGTTTTACTTCTTGTCGGATGTAACACTTTTAAAAATCCAAATTCGGATTATTGTGTTGAAGGAAACCAAGAAGGCGTTTTTTTATGCAAGAAAATCTACACATCCTATTTTGATACCGCCATCTCATTAACACTTTACGTGACAGAAGATGACACTTTTTCCGTTTCGGAAGTTTTTGATGATGTGGAGTCGATCTTAAGTCGATACCATCAACTGATGGACAAGTATCATGCTTATTCCGGGGTTGTCAATGTCTATTCCATTAATCACGCTGCGGAAGGACCTATTTCAATCCCAAGAGAACTGTATGGGGCAATCAGTTACGGTCTGGCACATGATGATGAAATCGTATTGGATCAAGTCAACTTATTCAATATCGCACTGAATCCGGTTCTTGAAGTATGGCATGATGCAAGAGAGAGCGCTCTATGTGAGGAATCGTTGTCACTCTTATACTCCGTATGCCCGATTCCTTCTGAATTCATTGATGAAGGCAATTTTGAAACCGACCCTGACAATATTTTAATGAATTATGAAAATAGCACCATCGAGTTTTTGGCAGATGGCATGGGAATCGATTTGGGTGGATACGGAAAAGGATACGTCAGTGAACTCATCACCGACATTCTCGACCAAGATCAAATCAAATACATTCTTAATGCCGGAAATTCAAATGTGAAAGCCGGCGGAATCAATCCCAACAATACGGACGGATTATATTATATCGCATTGATCAGACCCAGTTTTGACAGTCAAGTAGCGGCAGATTATTACGCAGTCCTCAAGATTCCATCGGATGTTTCCGTTGTCACTAGCGGATCCAATCAACGCTTCTTCATCGGCGAAGAAGACGGACTGGTATATCATCACATCATCGACCCTAGAACCAATTATCCTGGTGGGGAGGCATTGAGCGTTTCCATCATCTATGAGGACGGAGCTTTAGCAGACATCTATTCTACCGCCATCTTCTTGATGACTGTAGTTCAAGGTCAAACATTTGTCAATGAAACCGCGGGACTTGAAGCGATTTGGTATTTAGAAGATGGAACAACCGTGACTTCCGATGGATTTGAGACTTATTTATTTGAATTAAATTAGAAATAAAACAGGATTTCAATTGAATTTGATTTCCTGTTTTTTTTATAGTTGTGGAACGGATAGATGATTATTGAATAAATCGATGAGTTTCTTTCCAACATAACCTGTAAAAATACCTGTGGGTATCGAAAGCAAGATCATGTATGGCAGATAATAGATTAATGTCGGCGTTTCCAAAATGAAAATTGCGGCTATAATTTGTCCAACCATATGCATCAATGCACCAACAACCGATACACTCATGATCGATAAACTCTTAATGTTTTTGAGTAAAATCATGGCGATAATCGCCAACATTCCTCCGCTAATGGAAAGTGAAAAACTGATGAAAGTCGAAACAGGAGAAACCAGGGCAACAACCAGGATTCTAATGACAACGACAATGAAAGCTTCTTTTTTTCCAAAGATGTAGAGGATGATTAGTGTAACAATGTTCGCTAATCCGAGTTTGACACCGGGAATGATAAATAAAGTAACTGAAATCATTGATTCGACAATGCTTAATACAACACTGGCAGAGATCATGATTCCTAAAAATACAATTTTTTTTAGATTCATAGGCATTCTTCCAATCCTAAGAAAAATAGACGATTTCCGTCTATTTTGACTGTCTGATTAAATGATACAGCATTACAAGTGGCCAAAAGAACACACCAATGGCGACGACAACGAACCAATACTTTCCTCCAAAGAAATCAAAGAAGGTCAAATTGAAGAAAACAGCCAGCCCGACAATCAGAATATATCCGAAAAGTGCAAAGAAAAACTGACTTCTTCTCGCTTGAAGAAGTGCTTTTTGCTTCTTCTGTTTTTCTGGATAAGCATTCAATATATCGTCGGTATTACCAAATTCTTTAATCGATTTTTCAATGGCTTCATCGACTGGAGTTCCTTGTTCAACAAGGTCTTCTACTTTTTCTTCTAAACTAAGTGTAAGAATCTCGATTAACTCTTTTTTATCGTCTTGGTTGAAAAAATCTTTTAACAGCTTTGAAACAAAATGTTTGATTTTGTTCACTCAACATCACTTCCCAACATGTCTCTCATGATTTCTCGGAGCAACTTCCATTCTTCAATCATTTCTTTGTAATAAGCCTTGCCAAGTGAAGTGACGCGGTAGTATCTTCTTTTTCCACCGTGCGTTTTTTCACCGGTATAAGAAACAATCAGTTCCCTGGTTTCAAGTCTTCCAACTACGCTATAAAGCGTCGCTTCCTTGATGTTGAACTTGTTTTTGGTTCGATCTTTAATCTCGTTTGCAATTTCATATCCATACATGTCTTTTTCCATCAATAATTTCAAGATGATGGTATCGATATGACCTCTGATGACATCACTGTGAATCATGGAATCACCCCTAATGGTTTAGTACATATCCAATCGTAATTGCCTTCGGACCACAATGTGCCCCTACGGCAGGTGTTAACAAATAATCTTTGATTTCCTTTAATTCCGGTTTGGCAGCGAGAACTTGTTCTCTCAACCACTGTGCAATTTCAGGGTTATTCGCATGAATGATGAAGGGTTCAATGTCTTTTCCCTTCGTTTCTTCGAGGAATTTTTCTAAAACTCGTTCTACGGCTTTACTAAAGGTTCTGATTTTTTCAACAGTCACAACAGCGCCGTTTTTGTCGATTTCTAGGAGAGGCTTGATTTTCAATACATCAGCAACAAATCCTGCAGCATTTGATAATCTTCCGTTCTTGACTAAAAATTTCAGATCTTTGACTGCGAAATAAATGTGGTTATTGTCTCGAATAAAAGAAAGAGCTTCAACGATTTCATCCATTGATTTTCCTTCATTTGCTAAATCATGTGCCAAGAATGCCATTTTGCATTGAAGGTAGCCTACGGTTTTAGAATCAAATACGGTTACTTTGATACCTTCAACCATGTTTTTTGCAATCATTGCGTTTTCGTAGATTCCACTCATTTTAGATGAAATCGTAATGAATATCGCTTCGTCGCAACCTTCGTCTCTTAATTTCTCATAGGCTTCCAACATGGTTCCTGTGGATGCCATCGCAGTCCTTGGGAATAAAGAGGAATCACTTTCAATCATTTCATAAAACTGGCTTGCGGTCAATTCTTCAAAATCAACGTATTCTTTCCCACCCATTAAAATGGTGGAGCGGATGACTCTGATGTCATAATCATGGGGAATGTAATCAAGTGCTGAATTGGTGCATACTAATACGCCTAACTTTTTCATAAACGATTCTCCTCACATACTTTATGATTTCATTATATCTAGTTCACGTGATTTGTCAATATTATGGCGATAAATGCCCTTATCTCTTATAGTTTGTTGGTTTTCTTGGTTTCCGTGAGATGGATAATACGGCTTTTTTACCCTTCAGTTTTGTAAAGTTGCATTTTGCCATGATTTCATCAGCATATTTAGGTGGGACGGAGAAGAATGAAAACTCCGTTAAAATAGCGATGTCTTGAATGTCTTTGTTTTCGATTTGGACTTTCGAACGTACAAAATCAAGAATATCGGATACACTCAAATCAAAATTCTTACCAAGATTCAAATGGAATCTAGAGGACTTCGATGAATCTCTGTCAAATTTTTTCGTTTTGAATTCAAATTCTTCATTGATGTCCGCACTATTGATTGCCGCGTTGTTTTCTCTTTTCAGCATTTTTAATAGTGCGACGATGATTTGGTCCTCTGATAATTTTGTGCTGATGGCTTTATTCAGAATCTCATATTCTTCTTCAAAATTACCGGATTCGAATGTTCTAGTAATTTCTTCTATTAATTTGTCATTTTTGACATCTTGAACTTTGTCGTAAGTTGGGATGTTTCTTTTTTTGATTTTAGAATTGATGATTCGTTCGATTTCTTCGATTTGTTTCATTTCTCCCTTTGAAACTAAGGTGAAAGAATAACCGATATTTCCAATACGACCAGTACGGCCGATTCTATGGACATAATAATCCGCTTTTTCGGGAACATCGTAATTGAAAACAGCCTCAACAGATTTGATGTCAAGTCCTCTAGCAGCGACATCCGTAGCAATCAACACTTCGATCATTCCGTTATGGAATTTTTTAAGAACGTCTAAACGTGTCGTTTGAGGGAGATCTCCATGAATCTTATCACAGTTGATTCCTCTTTCAATCAGTTCTTGAGTTAATTCATCCACTTTGACTTTGGTATTGCAAAAAACCAAAGCGAGTTTCGGTCTGTAAATGTTTAGAAGCCGATATAAAGCTTCTGTTTTGTTTTCGCGTTTGACTTTATAGTATTGTTGTACGACATCGGTATTCGTTGATTCTTCTCCGATGACTCTGACATGCTCAGGTTCAATCATGTAGCTTTTCGCAAGATGCAAAATCGGTTTTGGCATCGTTGCTGAAAACATTAGAGTTTGGCGTTCAACTGGAAGTGCTTGAAAAACAGCCTCAATGTCTTCTTGGAATCCCATTTTCAGCATTTCGTCTGCCTCATCCAATACCATGAACTTGACATTTTCAAGTCTTAAAGTTTTTCTTCTTAAATGATCGAGGGTTCTCCCAGGAGTTCCAACGATGATTTGTGGTCTTTGTTTGAGAGAATAAATTTGTCTTGTAATCGGATCTCCGCCAAAAACAGTGACAATTTTACAGTTGTCTACGTATTTAGCCATTCTCATCATTTCATCGTGGATTTGGACTGCGAGTTCTCTCGTAGGCGCAAGGATTAATGCTTGAACGACGTTTTGAGTAAAATCAAGTTTATCCAAAATCGGAATTCCAAACGCAGCGGTCTTACCGGTTCCGGTGTGTGAATGTCCGATAACGTCATGTCCTTCCAACAATAGTGGGATGGTTTGTTTTTGGATGTCTGTAAATTCTACAAACCCCATTTCTTCAATTGCTTTTTCTATTTCTTTTCTTATATCCATATTTTCTTCTTTCTGCCATACTGACAAGTTATTATAACATATTTTAATTGATTTTTGAGGGGAATTTTGTCACAAAAAAAAGGGAGCACTACAGCTCTCCTTCTTCTGTAACATCAATGATTGAAATTCCATTTGCTTTGAGGTACTTGCAAGTAATGCCTTCTCCAGGAATGAGTTTGCCTGTAAAGCTTCCATCGTGGATGGTTTTATAACCACAAGAAGGAGATCCGTCTTGTAAAATTGCATGTTTACATCCTTCGCTTTGAAGGATGACAAGCGTTGCTTTTTTCCCGCGATCGAAATAAGCCGTTACGTCGTGCCCTTCTTTATCATAAACGGTTTCACCGTCTTCCATGATTTCAGATGGGATTCGAGGCGTCGATAAGCCTCCGAGTTGTTCAGGACAAATCGGAATGACTCTTTTCCCTTTTAATTTTTTGATCAGGTTGACGTCCATGTTGGACGCTCCGTCATATCTGCAGTGAAACCCGAGCAAGCAGGCACTGACTGCAATTACTTGTTCCATAGTAGACCTCTTTACAATTTATTCAAACGAGTCAATATCAATATTGATTCGTTTACCAATTCTTGATGCCGCTGCGTAAGATATCGTTCTGATTGCATTCGCAATCTTGCCACCTTTTCCGATGACGCGACCTAAATCTTCCTTATTAACAAGCACTTGAATCGTAATGGAAGCTTCATCTTCCGAAAATTTCTTCACCAATAAATCTTCGGGATGGATAACAAGTGGTGTAACCAAATCGAGAATTAACTTTTCAAAATTAACTGCCATAAGTGGGAGATCCTTACTTCGTTTTCTTTGATGCAAGGAAAGCCGCGTTCACGCCAGCTTTAGTGAATAAGTTTTTAACAGTATCGGTTGGTTGAGCCCCGTTGCCAAGCCATTTCAATGCTAATTCAGAGTTGATTTGGACAAATGCCGGTTCCTTCGTTGGATCATATTGGCCGATGATTTCCAAGTATTTTCCGTCTCTCGCTTTTTTAGCCTCAGCAGCTACGATGCGATAGAATGGGCGTTTCGTCGTTCCAAATCTTTGAAGTCTAATTTTCACCATGTTCGTTTCCTCCTGTTTATCAAAAATCATGAATATTTTACCAGATAAATGTCAAACTGTCAATGTTTTTTTCTTGACAGATGTAAATTTATTCTTCGAACTCTAAATGATCCATGTCGATTAAAGATTCCTCGACCTTTTTTATGGCTTTGTTTTGTAGTAATCTGACCTTTGTACTTTCATAATAAGGGTCGTCTACAAAACCAACCGCATAATTGAGTTTGTCATTGACATAGGTTATATTCACATGGAATTTTTTGATGTCTTTGAGTATTTTTTTACTTTTGAAGTAAATGATGAACCCTTTTCTTTTAACCATATTATCACACTTTCTTGCAGGAATGCACAGTATCGATATAGCAACTTTTCAACAACTCATTGAGACCGTCCGAAAAATCTTCAAGAGCGTGATTCAAGGTGCTTAGTTTTTGTTGGTAAGTGATGTAATCTTTATGAGTGTAGAGTTTCGTTTTGGATTCAATAAAGTTTTGAGCAATTTGTTTGAACCCCGGATAATGTTTTTTCATTGGCAAAGCTTCTTCATAAGTCGCTTTGTATTTATTGAATGTTTCAATTAAATTTCTTGTCTCTTCTTGACTTAAAAGACGATCCAACGCTTCTATGACATCTTTATAGAGAATGGATTGTTTCAATTCATCCGCTATTTCATATGTTTCTACAATCAATTCTGTTTGATTCATAAAATCACCTGTTCATATTATATCATATTCCTTCAAATATTTTCAGGATATCTTTTTCCGACAATTCTGTAACCTCGCCCAAGCCTAGGGAAGAATCCAGTTTGAGAGATCCGATTGCGATCCGCTTTAGATAAACAACATTGAGACCCACTGATTCAAACATTCTTTTAACTTGATGAAACTTTCCTTCTGAGATTCTTAAAATGCAGGTCGTTTCATCGATAATCTCTGAGTATGCTGGTTTGGTAAGATAAGGTTGGTCTTTGCCATCATTAATCGTAACCCCTTCTTCGAGTTTTTTAAGCGAAGTAATCGGGCTATCTAGTTTGACATAATAAGACTTGTATACATCTTTGTTGGGACTAATGATTTTGTGCAACAATGCACCATCCGTTGTCAGTATCAGCATTCCTTCCGTGTCTTTATCCAATCTACCTGCAATGTTGAAATCAAATCTCTGATATTTTTCAGGCAATAGATCCATCACTGTTTGATCAAAGGCATCTGTATTTGCAGATACTACTCCAGCAGGTTTGTTCATCATCAAGGTAATCGGGTTTTTGTAATAGATTTCTTCTTGATCAAAATAAACGATATCCGTCTCGGGATTGATGTTTTCAGAACCATCCTTCACAAGAATTCCATTGACTGAGACAATGCCTTTTTTCATTTGTTCCTTGACTTCTTTTCTTGTACCAAATTTTAAATTTGATAGAAATTTATCGATTCTCATGAGATTCCTCCTTAGAGAGTTCTGCCAATACTCTCAAGATTTCTGCGACAGACCACGCTTGTGCAAAACAGCCTTTCGATCCAAACCCGTCCAATCCGTCAAACACTTCGGCAATGCTATTGATACATCCTTCATCAAGCGTATTTAAGACTTGACGAAGTTTATCAGTTACTTCTTTTACTGCATTTTCTGAAAAGTTGTGAAGATGAAGCACTGCATAAAGATAAGTTCCCATCAAAAATCCCCAACTGGTCCCCATATGATAGGCATGGTCCCTATGAACGATATCGCCAGAATATTCCTTCATGAACTTTGGGTTGTTGATTGAAAGTGTTCTGATGCCATAGACATCCAAAAGTTCCTCTTTTACAACTTTTAATATTTGTTCAGATTGTGACTTTTCAAGCATTGAAAAGGGCAAAGAGATCGCATAGATCTGATTCGGTCTGATGGAAGGATCCAATGGGTCTACTACATCATAAAGACATTTCAAAGTAGAATTCCAGAATTTTGATTTAAAACTCTTCTTCACAAGTATTGCAAGTGTAGTATATTCCAAATTTGGAGATGGCTTTAAAGATTCAAAATGATTCATGATTTGGAGTGCATTGTACCATAATGCATTAATTTCAACAGGTTTGCCATGGCGAGGCGTAATGACTTCCCCATTGATTCTAACATCCATCCAAGTCACTTGATCCAGTCCTGAACCCGCATGAATCAATCCGTCTTTGTCCATGAAAATGAAGTTGTCCGTTCCTGATTTATAATGTTTGATTATCGACTCCATTACTGGATAGAACAGTTCTTCTACAGATGATAGGTCTGATGTGTACATATAATACTGATAGATTGCATGAATATACCATAAAGAGGCATCCACCGTATTATAGAATGGAGCCGATCCATGATCTGGAAACATGTTTGGAATCAAACCGTTCTTCTCATATTTCGCAAAAGATTTCAATACTTCTAGTGCTTCTTTATATCTTTTAGTCACCAATAGCAGGCCTTCAAAAGATATCATCGTATCTCTTCCCCAATCTGTAAACCAAGGAAATCCTGCAAGTACTGTCATTGCTTTGGTAGATTCACGGTAACAAACAAAATCGTCACTTGATAGGATTAATTTCGGGATGGCTTGATTGAGAATTTGATCATTTGATTTAAGAGAAGCTTCATGAACTAACGAAATACGTCTTAAACTCGTCTCGTCGATGATTCTTCGAGCACTTAGTTTATGGACTTGCTGATCCGAACAAACGATTTCAATTCTTTTCTTTTTTCCTTTTGTAAATTGAATCTCAATATCATAGGGCTGATAAGCATAATCGACGCGGTTGTCTCCAGTAGCTTCATCTTTTTCAAATCTGATCTCCGGAGATATTGGAGATTCTTTTTGAACGAATTCTCCTTCTGAAATCTTAAAATGAATGACTTCATTTCCTGAAGAAAGTATGAGATGTCGTTTATTTAACTCTGATTTAAAAATCAAAGAATCTTGCGTTGACACTTCCGAATGAGAGCGATTATTAAAAAGGGGTGTCAATATCAGTTTTAAATCGATGAGGGGATGGAATTCGTAGACAATGGCAACGGTATTATGTCCGTAATATGTAGAAATTTCTTTTGTCGTTAAGAAAAGATCATGCGTGTACAAATACCGCGGAAACCAATAAGTGGAAAATTCCATCAGAATGCCATTTGATTTTGATTCAGTTGAATCCGGACAAATAAAAGGAATCGTATTTCCCCCAAATTCAACTCTTTCAAGGATATTTTGAAGCAACACTTTTCGATTGGTTGGAGGGAGTTTGGATGCGACTAAAAGAGCATGATGTTTTCGTTCGCATTCCGAGGTCGACGAAAGACTGGAATAACCACCAATGCCATTACCTAAGACCCATTCGTTATGCCCGGGAAGATAAGAGTTCAGATTATTATTTTTAACTTGATCCATGGATGTTTCACCCCATTCAAACTGATTCTATTTTATCATATTCAAGGTGCTTTTTTTGAATTATTCGAAAGAAACATGGTATAATATATTTGGTGATAAATATGTTGTTAATGAAAGATATCATACAAGAAGGAAATCCGATTTTAAGAAAAAGAGCTGTTGATGTGACGGTTCCTTTAAGTGAAGTCGATTTTAGAACCATCAAAAAAATGATGGAATATGTAAAAAACTCTCAAGACCCTGAAAAAGTCGAAAAGTACGGACTAAGGCCAAGCGTTGGAATTGCAGCTCCTCAAATTGGCATACCAAAAAAAATGTTTTGTATGCACACAACCGATGAAAGAGGAGAGTATCTCTATTCTTATGCAATCGTCAATCCAAAGATTATCTCTTCTTCAGAAGAAAAAACTTACCTTCCTGGTGGGGAAGGATGCTTATCCGTTGACGAAGAGAAAAACGGATTGGTTCCTAGAGCTCAGAGAATCAAGGCAAAAGCTTTTTTGATTGATCTTGATAATGGCGAAGCAAGTGAAGTCTTATTGAAACTGTCCAGTTATCCGGGAATTGTATTCCAACATGAATATGACCACCTTCAAGGAATTTTATTCATCGATAAAGTCAAAGAATCCTTACCGGATTTGAAGCCTGTCATATTTACGGAAGAAGTACCTCAAACCGAATAAAAAAACAAAGGCATTCGATTAAATCCGAATGCCGTTTTCGTATACTAAAGCTAAGAGTAGTTTTAAAGCTTTTAGCTTTTTTGTTTTATTTTTTTTAGGGTAGTGATATAATGAGGCCGAAGGGATGTTTAAACCCTGAGGCTTGACCTCGTAAAAA
>Ga0180007_10000577_pt1 | contig 58940 bp, 65 predicted proteins | sample MM_PC_MetaG_FD_121122 | JGI IMG/M metagenome (GOLD analysis project Ga0180007, IMG submission 121122) | Groundwater microbial communities from the Aspo Hard Rock Laboratory (HRL) deep subsurface site, Sweden - MM_PC_MetaG | ecosystem: Environmental > Aquatic > Deep subsurface > Groundwater...
ACCCAATGGGTGCAAAAACTCATTCAGGAAAAGCAAGTCCAATATACCGGTATCATTGATTTATTTCAACCACAAAATGTTTCAAAACTGTATATTCAATGCAACTTTTTCACGGATTTAGGGTTCAGGAATACGTGGATCAGATCAATGCCCGTATGTCACGCCAAGTTGCTATATCTATTCGGGTTTTTTCCATGGAGATTAATGATTCAACAAATCATAGCCTGTCCTTGTCGACTATCGTCAGTGATCTTTGGGGCGTCGGCATTTCTACGACAGCAGGAGCCCCTATCACCAGCGACACTGGTGTTGGCACCCTGACGGCCATGCTTCTCCCTAACAAAAACAAAATGTCTGGTTCGCAAGCCTTGATAGAGGCATTGGAGCAACGAGGGAATGTTGCGCGGGTGGCTTCTGGATCCGGTGTAGCTATGCACAACAGCCCGTTGCCAATTCAGGATACTTTTAGGACGTCCTATCTCTCAGAGTCTTCAGTGACGGTGGTGGAAGGGACCACAACATCGAGTTTGGTGCCCGGGCAGGTGACCACCGGTTTTGCGGCCACGATCATTCCAAGCATTTTGGATAATAATAAGTGCGTGCTGCAATACACGCTCAACCTGTCCACTTTGGATGGCCTTGATACCATTTCATCGGGCGGAACGGGCAATGAGCAAATCATCCAACTACCGCAGGTTGCAACAAGAGCATTCCACCAGCGTGTCGCGATGGATGTTGGCTCAACTCTCGTTTTAGCAGGGTTCGAACAAGATGAGGCTCAGAATCATAATGGTATTGGCTTGCTTTCGTATGGGAAAAAGACCTCCAAGACCAACAGACTAATTCTGATAGCCATTGATGTGAATGGTCTGCCGGGTGCAAACGGAGGGAAGAGTTAGTGCATTCGCTTCGAATTGGCAAAAACGAATATGTGGTTGGGCTCTTTTGGCGCAACGCGACCACCTCAAGGCAGTCGCAAGTTGTGGTGGAGGCTCGATCATCAGCGGATTTTCTCAACGAGTCTCTGCGGAGTAGTAATGCTCCTGAGTATGACGCCTATTCGGTCCTGAAACGGCCGAATGGGTGTCAATATGGCCTTGGGAAGCTGGATGGTCACAGTAGGCTTCTCCATAAACCTTCCCTTGTCGTGTCGGCCATTGATTTTGCCCCCGAGGATTTTAGGGCGTGGTTACAGTTCGATGACGGCGTTTTGATTATTGGAATTTCACAAGGAACGATCCTTGCGAATGGTGATTTTTGGGGGACTGCCGAGGCGGCAGAATCTGTTTGGAGAGAACTGAATCTCTCGGACAACGGTCAAGAGATAGTTACAACATCTGAAGAACAAAGCCTGGCCCAGATAGAAACTTGGCTAAACAAGCCGCGCGGGACGATTTGCCATTTGCATAAAAGGTATATCCCTCGCAAAACTTTGGTATTTTTGTTCTTTACGATTATCGTTGCCTCCGCTCTGGGCAATTATCTTTGGCAGGCTAAGCTGGAGGCGGACCGCCTTCAGTTGGAAATTATGCGGCGTAACGCCCAGGAAGTTTACGTGGATCCTGCCTTGGTTTTCCCCCCCGTTTGGAAAGAGGCGCCATCGCCAGCAGACGTTTATAAAAACTGCCTCCAAGCCATGTATATGGTTCCTCCTTTCGAGCATGGCTGGGCCTCTCGCTCAATAACTTGCACCGTCAGTGGTATTTCCAAAGCGAACATTGAAATTGAGTGGAAGCGCCAAGATTATGGCCGTTATACTGAGCTTCCCCTTGGAGCTGTCCTGAATTCTGAAAAGCCTGACGAAGTATCCACTTCTGAAACGGTTTTCAACCTCTGCCCAAAGAGCTCGTACCCGGAGCTGCCTCCTCGAGAGAAGACAGAGCTACTCATTTGGGAGGCTGCAAGGATTTTCAACCCCCAATCCCCTCCGTTGAAGATTACTTGGCGGCCTGTCCTTACGAAGGAGGTCGGCAAGGCCCCTTATAAGCAGGAGGTTAAGGCTTCTTGGCAGGCCGCGTCCTGGGAGCTCGGTCCGCTCCAATCCCGACCGGATTCATTCATCGCGTGTATCGAGGAATGTCCTGGTGTTGTTATGAATCAGATCAACTTGACCCGTAGCGGCGATAAGCAGTGGTGGGTTCTGCAAGGGAGGATTTATGTCCCGTCTGGAAATTAGGTTTTGCTTAATTGTATTGGCCTTTTGGGCCTTGCTTCTGCCGCAAGCGGTTACCGCGATGGCCGAGGAGGAAATTGAACTCCGAGGCCTGAGCTATCCCGAAAAGGCGATGATGCTCGATGAAATGAAACTAGAGCGCAAATATTGGGAGGAGAAGGCAGGCAGGGACAAGGCGAAGGCGAGCGTGGATGCTCTGAATTCTGTTCCAACAGCTGCATCTTTGCTTCCTCGTCTTGGTGATTTTGTGCCCGTCAATAAGGAAGAATCGGAAAAAGACGATCGTTTGAGGGTCTCCTCTATCCAGGGGTTGGGCAACGACCTCTCCGCGGTGCTGGTCGTTCAAAACCGTTTCTTCGATGTGCGGGAGGGCGATCAGGTCCCCAAGGGAGGCAAGGTCGTCACCATCACGAAGAGCACCGTTGAAGTACGCTACAGTGACCACTCTGAAATTCTCGAAATCTATGCCGGGGAGTAGAGTGCAATGAAACTCTTTAATTTTTTTTCACAAAACAAAAGGGACAAGACAGGCCGGAGGAAGGAGCAAAAAGGCTTCAATCCCTGCCGGCCCCCAGCTAAGGTTGAGGGCTTCTGCGTGGTTGACGGTACGACGTTGTTTGCTTCTGAGGCCGTTAGGGATGATCCGGATTTTCGAAACTTTGAGCTTTTCCTCAAGCATACTCAGGCCGTAACGAACGTAGAGTTTGTTTTGCAGGAAGAGATTGCCAACATCAAAGCCACGGCCGTGAATGCTTCGCCTGTAATCTTTGAGGATTCTCAAACTTGGACGGAATCAGCAGCGCGGCAATTTTTTGAGGCCGGGGCGCAGGAAAAAGCCTCTGATATCCACATTCGGGTTTACAGCCGCGGCATGTTCCAACGAGCTAAAATTTATTTGCGCGTGCATGGGCAGATGACTTTTTTCAAGGAGATTCTCGCTGAGAACGGAAAGAAGTTGGTCCAAACTATCTACCAGTCGCTGTGTGATGAGAAAGAGGCCACTTATCGGCCAGGCACCTTCCAGGATGGCCGGATCAGCGAGAACATGTCGGCCCTTCCCCGAGGGGTGCACGGCATTCGAGTGCTTTCAGGTGGGCACACCTACGGCACATTCATGACCCTGCGCTTGCTGTACGATGAGACCGAAAACATCCAGGGGGCACTGAAAGAAAGGCTCATGATGCTGGGCTACTCCGAAGCCCAGGTTTGTCAGTTCGAGCACATCCTCAGACGACCGTCAGGCATTTTCCTTCTTTCTGGGGCGACCGGTTCGGGTAAGTCCACGACCCTCAAGCATATCATGGAAATTCTGGTCATTCTGAGGCCAGACCAATGCTATTACAGCCTGGAAGACCCGCCGGAATATCCTATTGCGGGGGTTGTCCAAATTCCGGTTGGCAATGGGTATGGCGACGACAAGGACAGGAATGGATCCTCGGATAAATTCGCCAAGGCCATCAGAGCGGCCATGCGAGCGGACCCTGATGTGCTTATGGTCGGTGAAGTACGTGATTCCCATAGCGCGGAGAGCATGATCAACGGTGCACAGACCGGTCATCCGATGCTCTCCACAATCCACGCCAACAGCGCGTGGAGTGTGATGAATCGACTTTCGAGTTTGGTATCAAGAGATTTCACCGATGATCCCATGGAATACCTCTGTGATCCTACTGTTATGAGCGGCACGGTCCACCAGGCGCTTGTCCTCAAAAATTGTCCTGACTGCAGCAGCCCTTTGAAGGGGAATGAGCATTTGCTTCCGCCGGACATGCTGGCTCGGATCAACTGCGTCGTGAAGACCCCAGAGGATTACGAGCAGATCCGGTTGTCTACGCCAGATGAGAAATGTCCGACGTGCAAGGGCTTTGGGTCTATCGGACGGACTGTTGTCGCAGAAGTCGTGGCCATGGATCCCAAGATGCTGTCTCTTATGCGTCATGGCGGAGTCGAAGAGGCGAGGGCCTATTGGAGAAAGCATTTTCCAGAGGACACCTTGCTGCAACATGCAATCAGCAAAATTGTTCGAGGGGAAGTTGATCCGCGCGAAGTTGAGCGTCGTTGTGGCCAACTCGACATGGATGTGCTGCTCGATGATGGGGCTATTGTTCGGGAGGAAATCGTTCAGACCGATTACAGTGAGCAAGTATCAAAAGACACGCCTGGGCGAGGCGAGATCGCTAGGGTGGCATAATGAATATCCTTTTCCAAACAGCTCACCCTCTCGCGCCCTTCCGCGTGGCGGCTGCTCAACGCTTCTTGAGCGATAATCGCCGGGAGCTTTTTTTCGTGAAGTTGGCCGCCCTGGTGGCAAACGGCGTGTCGTTGCAGCAGAGTCTTGAAGATCTTCGGCGCCGGGCCCGTGGGAAGTATGGAAACTGGATGGAAGAGTCTTTGATTGAAGATGTGCTGCTTAGGGGTGTGCGCCGAGGAATATCATTTGCTGAGGCAATGCGCCCTTGGGCTCCAAGCGATGAGATCATGATTCTTCAAAGCCATGCCGCGAGTGGGCTTGATGCCCCCCTTCTTCGTTGCGAAAAGCTGATTCAAACCAAGGCGAAGCTAAAAGGGCACACAATGAAATCTCTCGCCTATCCGTTTTATCTGGCGAGTTTAATTGTTGTTTTCGCCTTTTTTATGGGGAGGCAGATTCTCCCAAAATTCATGTTGTTGGCCGACCCTGCCAGTTGGACAGGTGCAGGACGCTTTCTCTTCTACTTTACCTCTTTTATTAATTCGCCGTGGGTCTGGTTTGGATTGATTTTTCTGGTTGCTCTTGTGGGCTTGGTTTTTTGGTCGTTTCCCCGCTGGACGGGTTCTGTTCGTCAAGGGTTTGATCGTATTCCCCCCTGGTCGATCTACAAACTGCTTGTGGGGACATCTTGGATGTTTTCCATGTCGGCTTTGATTTCCGCAGGAATTCCAATTCTCGATGCTCTTGAGGAGATTCTGAAGATCGCCAAAGAGGACAATCCTTGGCTGGCGGAAAGATTGGAAGCTGCTCGACATTATATGAGCGGCGGTGCGTCTTTCGGTCGCGCTTTGGAAATGTCGGGGTACGAATTCCCCGACCGTGATACGATCGCGAACCTAGTGATCTTTTCTGACCTCCATAATTTTGAGGAAACGCTTCAAAAGACAGCAGAGATGTGGCTTGCCCAAGGAATTCGTAAGATTGAGGCTCAAACATTGATGCTGAACATCGTTATGACGGCAATTATGGCTGTTATGTGGCTGCTTATTGCCGGAGGTACATATTCAATTATTGGGAAAATCGTGACAGGAACACTGTCGACACACAATTAAAGGAGATTTTCTGTGTTAAAATTTATTATGGTAAAGGCAAAGGAAGAGAGGGGGGACTTCATGGTTGGTCTGGGCTTGGCCTTGGCCGTGATGTTGCTCATCGTAACTATGTCCATGTCGATCTTTTCATCGACATCAAAGGCCCAGGCTCTGCAGGCCGCAGAGTCTCAGTTGCTGCATGTTCAGTCCAAGACCCGCAGCGTGTTCCAGAACAGTGATTTTTCCGATCTAGACACGTCGGTTGCCTTGAAGAATGGTGTGTTCTTTCCGGACATGGTGCGGGGATCAGAGGTTGTTAACGCTTTCGGCGGTAAAGTGGAGCTCGGTAAGGGTGCCACGTCGAGCGAAATGAAGATCACTTTTACAAAGGTTCCCCCGGAGTCCTGCGGCCAATTCACCATGGCCCAGGGGAGTTGGTCCGGGGTTGAGGTCAACGGTTCAGAGGTCGAGACGAATTCGGTTGCCTCGGTGACCGACGCTTGCAGCCAAGACGACAACACTGTGGCCTTCAAGAGCTATTAACGTGCTCAGAGAACTGCAATTTTCGGACTTGATTTTCAATCCCTCTGGGGAGGTAGTTGTAAAGGGGGCCCCTGGCGCAGAAGGGGCCTCCCGTCCTCCTCAAGAAGTCGAAGACGAGTTGCGAGTTTTACGGGAACAGGTGGTTGCCGCCACCGAAAAAAAGCAGGATGCAAATCTCCTTTTTGACGGTGTTTCTTACCGACTCAAACGGATGGATGGAAATCACGAGGAACAGACAGAGCCCTGTTACTATCTACGAAAAGGGTTGCCGTATATCAGGCCGATGGCGGAGTGGGGATATCCCGATTCGTTGATTGAAGAGCTTTGTGGTCCGGCCAACAAAACAGGCCTTATTTTGTTCGCTGGTAGTCCTGGGGCAGGAAAGACAACAGGAGCATCGTCCTTTTTCGTTGAACGCCTTAAGCGAAATGGCGGGACCGGGATCACTGTGGAGTGCCCTTGTGAGCTACCCCTGGCCGGGTGGCACGGACCTTCTGGCTGGTGCCAGCAGACTGAAGTTCGCACCGAAAAAGATATGGGCAAGAAAGTGGAAGAAACATTTCGATGTGGTTCCCCCAACATACTATATCTGGGCGAAATTCGCGAAGGACATGCCGCTGTGGAAGTCCTGCGCGGTGCGATAACATCTTATTTAGTGGTCAGCACAATCCATGCTGAATCCATTGAAATGGCATGTCTTCGGATGGTGCAACTTGCCCAGGAGCATATTTCTTGGGAGGCAGCACAGGGTTTTTTGAGTCAGGCTTTTACGGCCTGTATTCATCAAGAACTTCGAGGGCCTTCCGGCCATCGCCACCTCAAGTTTCAAAGCCTCATTCGTACTCCCCCAGTGATTGGAAAGCTCGCCAACGGACGCTTTTCTCAACTGTCCGACGACATTCATTCCCAAGAGCGCTTGCGCATGGGACAAGGAACGCCGCGATGAAGGCTCTTATGGTCTTTTGTATGATTGTCGCCGCTGTTGCTGTGTACGGATCGATTGATCATGAACAACTGCTCCTTGGGGTATCAAGCAGCACGAAGCTGAGCCCGCGCGCGCACAGCTTTATCCAGTATCGGAATGCTGTCGACAAAGCCGCTTTCGAAGCTCCTCTAGAAACCAACTTCTCTGCTAGCGCCCTTAACCTTCCAGTCGGATGGAAGAGCACAGGCTTTTACAACCGAATTGATGGAGATGTTTGTTATGTCTGGGGGGATTTATCTCTTATTGAGAGCCGTCAGGCAATGAGACTTGTTGAGGGTTCCTATGCAATAGGGATTAATATAAATGGGCATTTGGTAGCATATGATGGCACATCTGCGTTATCAGTCCCTTCTTGGATTCCTAATGAGTATTTAGTGTCGGCAATTAACATACAGTAAATAAATTATCCCGTGAGATTGTCATGAACTTCACGTTTAGCAAGACGGTATCAAGTGCGTTGAAATCTGAGAGAGGCGACTTCATGGTGGGGGCCGCTCTCGCTTTGACTCTTTTCCTTTTAATGACTCCGCTCTTGTTCCAGGTCACCGACGACGCAGATACCAAGACGAGAGGGGCCATTGTCGCAGGGCAGCTTAAGAAGATTGTTGAAGCTGCAGGGCAGTATGTGACGGCTAATTATGCCTCTCTCGAGAGCGTGGCGACAGCGACTGTACCGGTTTATGTGGATGTTGATGGGCTTATTACGGATGGGTTTTTGCCGGAAGGAACCTCCGATACAAATGCCTGGGGGCAAACCTATGGAATCTATGTTCTACAGCCTAACGCGGGGGATTTGCAGGCATTTGTCTTAACCGAAGATGGTCGAAGTTATACCAGCACGGATGAGCCAGAGTTTGCAGCCACAGAAGTTCCTGCCGCGGCGAGTTTGATAGGCGCCTCTGGCGGTTATGTGCCGACGGGGCTGGTGCCGACAGAATCTGAGTCCTCACTTCAAGGTGTTGGGGGTGGCTGGACCTTTTCTTTTGAAGGAACCTCTGTCCCGAACCCAGGGCCAGGACATCTTGGCGCAATGGTGTGGTTTGCTGATGGGGCGATGGCACAAGATTATTTGTATCGCGTTTCGGTGCCCGGGCGCCCGGAATTGAATCAGATGCAAACCGAACTGGATATGAACGGCAACAATATCATGATGGGAGATGCGGCCGTTGGCGGAGGCGACGGAGCTGGCGTTCGAGAAATAAATTTTGAGAGTCACGAGCTCGCAGAATTTAGTTGTGCGTTCGGAGACGATTACGAAGGGCAGATGTTCTTCGTGAACCGAGGGCCGGAGTCGGATCCGGATGAAGCACGAAAAAGCGGCGGAACTTATCTTTGCCGCGATGGAGAGTTACTGAAGATGTACGACGAGGGAAACTTGGTGATTCCTTCGGGTTTCCCCGCTGGCGGCTTATTGGCATGGACATCTGGTAATTTGCCAACGGCATCAAACGGGGCCACCGGTTCACAGGCTATGTGCCTTGCAGCGGCCAATGAAGTCGAGGCCGAGACTTTTGGGTGTGAGTGGCTGATCGCCGATGGATCTGTCTTCAATGCCGCGGCCTATCCTGCTCTTGCCGCGGTTTTGGGCTCCAGTGTTCTGCCTGATACTCGAGGCCGTTTTCTGCGTGGACTAGACGACGGTATTGGTCGTGATCCTGAATCCACGCGACCTTTGTTGAGTACCCAGACAGATGACTCGAAATTGATCGACCATTATCATTTGAGTTCTACAACTGATATTCGAGCTGCAGGAGCTTATGGAACCGGCCCTTCTGGTTATGGCGGTTGCTTCGACGGTTGGTATTCCATGCCCCGGCACAGGACAAGCGCTCCTCTTTCTACCGTTGCAGGGACAGGAATCGAGAGTCGTCCGATCAACGTAGCTGTTAGCTATCTGATCAAAACTGTAAATTAGAATGACTGAAGAAGGGAAGGCAGGCAGCGGTCGACAGGGCCAAATAGGGCCCTCCCACAATTAGTCGTCTCCTCTCAATAAGGCCGACGGACAAGATTGAAATAGTGGTCAGCAAGAGCATCATGTATGCGCCCTGCGGCCCCAGAATAGCGCCCAGGGCGATGGACAATTTTACATCGCCCATGCCGATCTCTCCAAAGAGAGCGATGAGGAATAAAGGGCCAGCTGCGATAGCGACGCCCAGGAATGCCTGAGAGCCATATAGCCAAAACCCCAGGGGAATGGACAATAGGATTGCGGGGAGAGTCAGATAGTTGGGAAGACGCCCGCACCGGGCATCGATGGAGGCGGCCATGGCTACACAGCATCCTATCGCAAGTAGAAGCAAAAGCTGTTCCGTATTCACTACAGGTGAAAGTGCAGAGGCCACCGTCCAGGGTAGAAGATAGGGAAGGGTGGCGAAAGCGGAAGCTCGATGCGAATTAGGCATGGGTTGTTTTTACCGGAAGGGCCCGGATTTGTCGAACAGCAAAGCCCAAATAGTGAGGCAGCAAGACAAGTGAATATACCATTTTTGAAACAAATTTTGTTTGGTTTACTGCTGTTGGTGATAACCGCCGCACCAGCAATTTCGAAAGGACTCAACCCCAGGCCTATACAGTGGCAAGATATTTGGGTTGCTTCTCAAAAAATGGACGTGCCTTTTTCGGTTTTGATTCTCTTGTTGCATCTCGAGGACGGCTATGTGGGTTTGGCCAGCCCCAACGACAATGGAACTTTTGATTATGGGCCGTTCCAGATCAATTCGATTCACCTGAAGTCGCCGGAATTCAAGGCCGCCGGGATCACCTCCGAACGACTGCAATATGACGGGCCCACCAACGCTCTGGCCGCGGCCTGGTACTTCAAGAAGGTATCTCTACAGGCCAACTCGATGATGGATGCGGTAGGGCGATATCATTCAAGGACTCCACGCTTCAAAGCCAAGTATCAACTCAATTTTTTGAAGCGCACGAAGAGTTACAAAACCGTAGAGATGGTCATTGATCGTGCGAACCGTGGTATGCAGACGCTTGTGGCCAGGGAGGGAGAATAGGATGTTGAGAATTTTGGTACTGAGTTGTTTTTTTGTCATGCTGCTGGTCTCTGTGGGCATCGCCAGCGAGTGCCCCACCGCTGACGCTTTGCAGACCCGAATTGAAGAGAATATGGAAAAAATATCGAAAGGGTACGACGAGATGATCGACGTTCCTGACCGAACGGCTCTCGAGGGTTGTATTAAGGGCTTCAGTTTCTCAGACAGCTTCTCCCTCGGCATCCCCTCGTTGTCGAGCTTGTTCCAGGCGATTTGCAACGAAATCAACGCCGCGACTCGCGAGCAGATCTCGGCTCTGCAAGAGAAGATGACGTTCAGCCCACTGCCTGGATTCAGTTTTTCAGCTGGTGGAGGCCTCCACCAGACCAGCAAGGGCATCGGCCAGGACGATGAGTTATACGAGCACGACGTGAAGGTGAGCACGAAAAGCAGCTCACGGGCAAGAGAGATACTGGATGTGATCAAGGAAAATTAGCCGACCGTCGGGCCACCTCAAGAGGTGGCCCTTTTTTGTGCAACAATTCAAATACACATCGCCCCATCATCATTTTTCCGTTTTTGCATCAAATTTCCTTGACGAACACCTTTGAGGCCATTTAGGGTCTGCACATACTCTATTCGATCTTTTAGATCGTCTTAGACTATCGCAGAGCCTTTTAGGTTCGAGACATGTCTCGCTAAGTCTGCAACGACGTTGTTGGTTTGGTCACCTTTCTTTTTGGAAGAACAGACCCTTGCGCGATTAGAGTACCGGACTCCGCGTTTGTATTCACCTCCGGTCTTATCTTGCGACTTCCGAAATCTCTTCGGGAGCGTTTTTTTTCACCCATTTTTGCTGTCCCCTGGGAAGACTTCGAACTCCCAATGGGGGAGTCATGTCTTTCTTTGGGACACATAAAACCAAGGAGGACATGGCAATGGCATCTCTTAACAAAGTTCTACTCATCGGCCGTCTCGGGATTGATCCTGAACTTCGGTACACTCAGAGTGGTGAACCCGTTGCGAACTTTCGCATGGCCACCGACGAATCGTACCGCGGCGCAGACGGCAACATGGTCGAACGGACCGAGTGGCACCGAATTGTGGTGTGGGGCAAGCTGGCTGAGCCGGTGAGCAACTACCTCCACAAGGGCAGCATGTGCTATGTCGAAGGTAGCCTGCAGACCAGAAGCTGGGAGGATCAGGGCGGTGTGACCAAGTACACCACCGAGATCAAGGCCCAGCGTGTGCAGTTCCTCGATCCCAAGTCGGCCAGTGACACCCAGGGCCAGACCCAGGCTCAGCCTCAGGGCCAGCCGCAAGGCCAGGCTCCGAGACAGTCCCAGGGCCAACCCCGGGGTGGATCCCAATCCCGGCCTCAGCAGGGGGGCGGCGCTCCGCGTCAGCAGTCCCGTCCGCAGAGGCAGCAGAATCAGCAAGGGTACAACGACGATGACCTTGGCCCGGCGTTCCCGTCGGATGCCAGTGGCCTTGACTCCGTGCCGTTCTGATTGCCTAAATAGTTGAATAGTTACACTTTCTTCTCCAAACCCCGGCAGGGAATCCATCCCTGCCGGGGGTGGGTTCCCTCCAAAACCATCTGGAGGAATCCATGATCACAAAACAGCAAGTCATCGAAATCCTCGGTCCCTGTGGTATCCACTGGGATTATGAGGAACTCTCGACCGTTCGCAATCGATTCGGCCGCACGCGCACCAAGCTCCAAGTTTGGGTGCGGCGGTTTCTTATTCCGGGGGAACTCGACAACGAGGTCAACCGCGAAAAGAGAATCAATCTTCAGATTTGGGGCACGGCTGGACCGTCCGCCCCGGCTGAAGATGCGACCCTGAAGGGCATTGAAAATGCTCTGATGTGGCTCGGTCTGCTCCCCGAGTTGGCAATCGCCCACGGCCTCGATGGGTTTTTCCAGGCTCTCGGTCCTGCGGGACTGAACTGGGATTTCACAGAGGTTGAAACTCGTTTGACCGTAAACAATCGGCTGCGCTGTAAGGTGGAGGTTTCGTGCCTTCTCTCTGCGCTGTCGTTGAGCGGTGACGAGGGCGAAGGCGAGATTACTCGCCGTGTGACGGGAGAGACCGACGTTCGCGGGTCGTCAACTCCGGAAGACGATGTGTTCATCGTGGCAGTTCGAAACTGCCTGCAATGGATGGCCGTTGTTCCGGACGATCCGGAGACTCTTAGGGCTTCCAGTTCCGATGAAGATCCAGAACTCATATGGGAGTCGGTCAAGCCCCAATCGTGGCTCACGCGAGCTGCAAAGAAGGTTGGGTTTGGCGTGGCTGCCGGGTTACTGGGTTTAATCGGTAAGTAGACCCGAAGAATCAAGAATCCCCTGGAAGGGAGAACTCCCTTCCGGGGGGTTCTCCCTTCTCAATTTGAGGAGGGAAAATCGATGAAGTTCTACAGAAGTTACATTGATTACAGACGTGGCGTAAGCCTCGTCTTTGTCGAAACTATCAAGGGCATCTTTGGCCAAGTCTTCCGCATTCAGCGGAGGGATTTGCCAGCTGAATTCGGCACGGTCCCCTTCAGCAATGGAGGCACCCATGCCGCGTAGCGAGTATCCCCTGCTTACGGTCAAGGCGCTCCGCACCAAGCCGGAACTGCAGGAACAAGCGACAATGGCCCTGAACAACAAACTCTTCCCTGAAAGGCTTCGCGGACCGCTCAAAAGCCTCCTCTCAAAAGCTGATACGCTTTCTGCTTCCTTTTTTTGTGCCCGGGCCGAAGCCCTTTTGGAATTCGGTCGCGATCTGCATCGAAAGGAGAAGCTGAAGAAGCAAGCGGCCGTCGAGGAACACAGGATGGCTCTGGAGCGTCGTGAGGCGCTTAGAAAACGACTCAGTGAAAACGACCTGTTCGCAGAGGATGCGGAGGAGCTGAAGGTGATGCTCGAGATGTTTGAGCGTCACCTCAAATGCAGAAAAAAAGCTGATCCTGCTCGTTCTGAAAGCGACATGGTGTTGCAGCCCAGGGATTTCCTGGGTTTCACCAAGCGCTTCCTGAAGACGGAGCAGTATGTGCCTGTGAGCCCCCCTGTAAAGGCATAGGCGCCTGCTGAAGCTCAGGCCGTTCAAGACCACGCTCATCCTAATTGGAGGGCAATATAACCATCATCCCCGGCGGGAAACTTCCCGTCAGGGAAGTTCTCCGTGGGGCAACAAGGAGAGCATCATGGCTACCAAGAAAAATGATTTCACCGATTTGGACAAGAATCTGGAATTCTGGAATTCGGTCCAAAAGACTGACCCCGGAATGACCACGCCGTTCACAACTGAGAGTGGTTTCAAGGGCAAAAGCACCGACCCTCTCTACATCGTCAAGAAAGTTACGGCCCGCTTCGGGCCTATCGGGATCATGTGGGGATTCGATGAGGTGGAGCATAAGGTCCAGGACGGAGTGTGGTTTTCCAAAATCCGCTTCTGGTACATGAAACACTTCTTCGTTTCGGGTGAGACAGGCACGGCTGAAATCACCCAGTGGGGCGGCACCAGGCTTTTCCGAAAGGATGAGCACGGGAGTCGTTACACAAACGATGATGCCGCGAAATCATCCGTCACCGACGGTTTGATGAAGTGCCTGACCTATCTCGGCTTCAACGCCGATGTGCACCTCGGTTTGCACGATGACAGCAAGTATGTCCAACAACTGATCAAGGAACGAGACGCTACCAAGCCGGCTCGTAACGGTGCCTCTGAGCCTGAGCAGGAACCTGCCAAGCCTCAGGACGCTGAACCTGAAATACCCAAAAATACTGCCGGTAAGGACACGGCCTCTGAGCCTCCGGCCCAGGGGCAGCCCCCGCAGGACGCCGGCGATATTGGCACGAACTTGCCAACGATCGACGGCATTCAGTACGTCAGCCATTTTGCTGAAGCAACTGGCCAGACGTATGTGCGTGCCAAGGGCAAAACCCGTGGCAACGAAGACATCCTGAAGGATATCGGATTCCAGTGGAGCCCGAAGCTCAGAGGGTTCTTCATGCCGATGCAGTAACGCACCACAACCACACCCCAGCAGGGAACCTAAACCCTGTGGGGGAGGGTTCCCTGCTTTTTTGGAGGGAATTCTCATGATGAACAGTGAACAATTCGAAAAAGAACTCCTGATTGGATATGTGCGTGCCAACGAGAGGCGCACGATGGCAACTCTGGGTGACCGTAGCCTGTATATTGGCATGTCCGATGTCAGTAAGGGCTTTGGTTGCTTGAGGGCAGCCGTGGCGAGTCGGGTTTACCCGAACCGCTTTTATCCGACTGAGCATGAAGTTCGCCTTATGTCTCACGAACAAATCCAGAAGGCGCTCGACAGGATCCGTCCTCTTGAGCGTGGGCATGAGCAGGAAACGGGAATGGCATCCGCCTTCAACGCCCTGGGGCGACACTGTGTGCAGCAACTCGAGATTCGGGTGCAACACGAAGAAGTGCCCATCCATGTCCACCTAGACTTCACTAATCTTTATGATGAGTGGGTCGAGGTGGTTGAGTCCAAAAGCAACGAGAACATCCCCGATGAACTCTACGCAGAATACACGACTCAGATCTATGGCCAGATTGGATTCATTCACTCTTATTGGGGAGAGTCCGTCTTTTCGGTGCGAGCCGAAGATGGAAGCTATGTGGTCGAAAATCAGCCTTTCGCAGAACTGGCGAAACAGCGTTTCGGCCTGATTTATCCCCTGATCAGACCAACGGGAATCGGCATTTCTGGACGCCTGTTGTCGATGTCTGGAACGGAAAGGAAGGTCTTCGGGCCGTACCTGCCGAACCATATGATGACACAAGCGATCCTCAACAAGGCCGTTCACATCTGGCGTACAGCCGCCAAGGTTCAACAGGGCGTGCTGTCTCTCAATGAGATCGAATACGTCCGCGGTTTCCATCCTCTGTGTGATTACTGCGCCCATAACTCGGATTGTCCGAAGTTTTGTGACTCCGATCATGTGACGGAGTTTAGCGGCGTGGTCCACCAGCTCAAGGAACTGCAGGAAGAACAAAAAACCATCGCTGCTAGAATCGACGAGGTGAAAAAGGATCTTGCCGTGGCCTATGACGGTCGAGGCCTGGATGGCCGTGACTATCTCGCCGTAGACGGTTGGCGTTTTCGAAACGCAAATCGCGAACGGAAGAGCCTGGACAAGGAGAAGCTCAAGGAGCTGCTTCTGGCCAAGGGGCTTGAGGAGGATGTCATTCTGAGCATTCTTGCCGAAAGTTCTACCACGACCTCTTTCAAGCAGCTCGATGTGTACAAGGTGAATCCTTCCACCAAAAAAGCAGCATAAACACCCACCTCTGCGGGAGACACACCCGCCAGGGTGTTTCTCCCGTTGAAAAACAAGGAGAAACACTGTGTTTCATGTTCTCTATCTGCAAACCACAAACCAGATTTCGTTGAATCTCAAAATGGGGATATCTTCCCCTAACGAGAATGAAGTGCACAACTTCTACAGTGTCGTGCGTCGATTCAACGATGACCCGAACGATATCCCTGCATTCTTGGAGCAAATCTTCATTGAAATGCAGGGCGAGAAGTGGAGCCCAAACGGTGGTCAGCGACAGCTGATCGAAGAAACCGGAGCAGGGCATACTTCAATGTCTGCTGGAGATCTGGTTTATGATGACAAAAGGAACGTAGTCTGGATTTGCAAAGGATCTGGATTCGAAGAACTTCGCCTTAAGGATTTGGGCACCGACGAAGAGATTGTCGGAGCCACCCTGATCAAACTCTTACCCTTGAATAGTCCGAGTAGCTTGGTCAAAACAACCTGGATCGTCCCCCCCGCTCTGACAGCCCTGGAGCAGTTCATGAAGGACGGGGAGAGTATCGACTGGGTTTGTTAGCCTTGGTTTCACGGAGTTTTGAAACCACATTTTAGTCACCCCTGGAGGGATATTTGCCCTCTGGGGCGGATATCCCTCCTTTTTTAACCAAGGAGAGAATCTGATGACTACCGCAACGCAAAATACTACCGCTCCCAAGGCCAAAAAGTACAACATCGTCCAGACGTTCGGGAAGGGAAATGTCTCTGCCCGTCCAGACGCGACGGTGGCTGGCCTCTCAAGCCCCGGCAAGTTCACTCCGGCCATTGATCCCAATTACGAGCTCCGCAAGGATCTGGTGACCGACATCATGGCCTGGTGGCAGATCGGTGATGGGGAAGGTCTGTTTTTGTCTGGCCCTTCTGGAGCGGGAAAATCCACCCTGGTTCGGCAGATTGCCGCCAGGTTGAATTACAATGTGCAGCATATGGTCGGCCATGGCCGTCTCGAATTTCCTGAGATGGTCACGACGATGCTGATCCGCAACGGGAACACCATTCCGATGTACGGGCCCTTGGCCCGGGCATATAAGTTTGGGCATCTGTTCCTGTACGACGAGGCGGACCTGGTGGATGAGTCCACCAACGCCGCCCTGAATGAAATCCTTCAAGGCAAGCCCTTGATCATCCCCGAAACGGGCGAGCTGATCGAGCCTCATCCGATGTTTCGTTTTGTCGCCACCGGCAACAGCCGTGGGGGCAGGGACGACACGGGGCTGTATCAGGGAATCGTTCAGCAAAACATGGCGTTTATGGAGCGCTTTTGGTTCTTGCTGGTCGAGTATCCGGAGTCTGCAACCGAGATCAAAATCTTGGAAAAGGCTGCTCCGGATCTTCATGCTGATCTTCGCAAAGCCATGGTCGATGTGGCCAATGAAGTCCGTAAGGCTTTTATGGGTAACAACCAGGACGGAGCGGCGTGCGAGGTGACTTTTTCCACTCGCACTCTGATACGCTGGGCCAAAGCCACTCTCTACTTCCATCCGATGGCTCAACAGGGCGTTTCCCCGCACGCTTATGCGCTCGAAAGAGTGCTGTGCAACCGGGCGACTCCTGAGACTGCCGAATTCATTCGTGGGCTCGTGCAGCGGATCATTGGAGGGTAGTGGCATGGCGCAGATCGGAATCATACATCTCAGAAACAACGCTAGCTCAGCAGGTTTCCATAAAGACTGGGTTTGTCGTGTCTTTGACGACTGCATAGTCTTGGATTGGGGACCAATGAGTCGGCTCAGTCACCAGAAAACATTCACCTCGAATAATCCTCGGGCGGACGCTGAAAAGCGTGCCGAAACGAAGATTTCGCAGGGGTACTGGGTCGTGAAAAAGGATTGGTCCAATGAAAAAACGACTGATCCTCAGCTAGAGCCAACACCCTTATCCAAAAGGGAAATCAAAGCGAAGACCCAGGAAGTTCTGAAAAAGTATTTTCCGGGTGTTGCTGAAGATTGGGTTTTTTAACAACTGAATAACTACCACCCTCAGGGGAGGCACTACAGCCCCCTGGGGGACTGATGTGTCTTCCCTGGTTTTAAAAACCAAGGAGAATGACATGGCTACCAACGTAATCGATATTTTGGAAAACACGACGGCTATCAGCCTCGAGGTCACCCAGTGGGGCGGCAGAAAGAAACTTCAATCCGACGACCTGCGTGGAAACGTGGTTGTTCCGCCCGATACCCTTGCGAGCCTGGGTTCCAAGAAGATCTACGATCCTAAGGAGCTCAGCAAGTTCAATACCCTGAAGGCCCAAGCCGAAAAGGTGTTGCGCAACAACGGGGTAGGTCGGACCATCGCGAGATCGTGTTGGGTCGTTCCTAACCATCTGGCCAAGGACGTGATTGATGAGCTGCGGGCGATCAAGGTCGAGTTTGACTCGGCCCTGACCACGTTCCTCGCGAACTATGACGCCAAGCTCGAAGAGTGGCTGAGCGAAAACGACGAGTGGAGAGGCATCATCGAAAATGCGCTGATGTCCAAGAACGAAGTGCGGGAGCGGATCAGCTTTGGCTGGCACGCCTTCAGCTTCGGCTCCACCTCTATCCCTGGCGTGAACGACGAGCTGGAGGGCAAGTTGACCGGTTTGACCGGGCAGTTGTTCTCGGAAATCGCCCAGAAGGCCAAGGACTCGTTTGATAAGTCGTTCCTGGATGAAGACTCCAATTACAAGGATAAAGTGCTGCCAAAGGCCCTTGGGCCGCTGAGCGTCATGCGCAACAAGCTGCATGGTTTCTCGGTGTGCTCGGCCCTGGTGATGCCCATCGTTGAGGATATTGACCGCGTTCTCGTGGCCATCCCCGACAACGGGCTGCCCATCGAAGGGATTCAGCTGATTGGTTTGAGGGGGCTATTGACGCTCCTGAAGGACCCGCGGGAGGCAATGGACTACGCGCAGCGGAAGCTCGATGGAAAAGCCGGGAAGGATCCCTGGGCCGCATGGTCGAATGACAACGGCTTTTCACTCGATGCAAAGCAACTTGAAGCAGTGGGTAATACGACGGAAGCAGATGGCCAGACCCTTCAGGTTGAGCCGGAACCGACCGCCGCACCCGAAATTGAACCCGAAATCGAAGCGGAGGCTATGAAGGAATCCCTGCCCGAGAAGGAAACTTCGCTGAAGGCTGTGGCCATTCCTCTCATGCTGCCCGTGGAGAAGGGCGAAGACCCCTTTGCCGACGACCCTTCTGAGGAGCCTGAACAGGCCCCAACGATCGATTCCACGGACGAACCTGAAGCTCCGGCTGAGGGCATCCAGGTGGAAGAGTCCGAAGAGGAACCCCTTGCCGCACTCCCCGAGGAGGAAACCGAGGCTCCGGCCCTGGAAACCTTCGAGGAGGACGAGGACGAGGACCTCCCGGAAATCAAGGAAGAGGATGACGATGAAGATGACTATGGCGTGGCTCCGCTCTCGTTTGACGACGATAGCGCGGGTATGGCCTGGGGACTTTCCATCGATCATGAGTTTGAGCCTTTGGGTGATTTCTGCGGAACCCCTGCGTTTGGGGATCTGGACGACGAATTGATGGTGGACATGTCCGACTTTGATTTGTCTCCCTCCCAGCCTTGTTTGGCCTAAATCTCCCCACACTAACCCGGGGACGTGTACGAACCACGTCCCCGGCCGGGGGGACGAAACCCACCGAGGAGATCCTCAATGAATAGCATTCAGCAAAAGAAAGCCCTCTTGGGGGCATTACCTCTTCTGGCCCAGGCAATGGGGCGGAAATTCGGAGTCAAAATTGAAATTGGTGGAAATAGTGCTGAAACCGATGGCAAAACCATCAGACTGCCTAGTTTGCCGATTGAAGATGATGATTTCGGTGCTCTGCTCGAAGGCTACCTGGATCACGAGTGCGGCCATGTCCGTGCAACTGATTTTGATGCTTTCAATACTGCGCAAACCCCTTTGGATAGTCGTCTTCTCAATACGTTGGAAGATGTCAGGATTGAAGGGATTATGGGTCATATCTTCCCCGGATGCCGTAGCAACCTGGCCGTCTTGGTCAAGAAGCTGGTGCTGAGAGGGAAATTCCAGACGGTTGACGAGACGAATCCCGGGCAACTTGTTGGCGGCTATTTGCTCTACACCCTGCGATCCAGGGTGTTGGGCCAGACTGGCCTCGATGAGCTTGCGCAGGATGCCGCGACGAAGTTGGATGCAGTTTATCCAGGTCTTAGGACCGAATTGGATTTGGCTGTCTCTGACATCACCGCGGCTCAATCGACCGAGGATTGCCACAAGATCACCTTGGAGGTGATTGAGGCAATGAAGAGGTACATCAAAGAACCCCCAAAGCCCCCCGAACCGCCGAAGCAAGAGCAACAGGATGAAAACCAGCCCCAAGAGGGGCAGGAGCAATCCGAGGACGCTGGCGGGGGAGGGAGCAACGACGACGAACAGTCCAAGGATCAAGGCCAGGCTTCCCAGGACGAAGAGCAGGGTGACGATCAGAACCAGAACCAAGACCAGAATCCTCAAGGTGGCGACACCGACGAGGAGGACGGAGAAGGGGACGGTCAAGATCAAGACCAGGCCTCCCAGGGCGAAGAGCAGGGTGATGGTCAGGACCAGCCCCAGGACCAGAATCCTCAAGGTGGCGACACCGGCGAGGAGGATGGCCAGGGGCAACAAGACAATAATCAGAACAGCGGCGATTCCGCCGGCGCCTCTGGGGCTGGTTGGGACAAGGAACAGGCAAAGACTCTGGCTCAGGCATTTTCGGCGGACGAATCCGACCTGATTCAAAACTTGGGTGAAATGCTCAAGGATCAGTTGGAAGAGGCTGCAGAGGAAGCCATTGTGCGGCAAAGGCGTGAAGGCATTTGCGGTTCATGCGAACCGTGTGAGGATGCCGCAACGCACCACCTCGATGAGCAGAGGGTTAAAAAGGTCACCAACGCCTTGCGCGTCAGGTTGGGCAGCTTGCTCCAGGCCACCATTCCTACCCGTAGACTTCCCAGAAGATTGGGGCGGCGCTTGGACACAAAGAAAATCGTCCGGCTTTGCGCCGGGGTCGATCAAAAGGTGTTCAGAGGCCGTGACCAGAAGAAGGGAGTCAACACGGCGGTCCATATTCTCTTGGATCATTCCATTTCAATGGATGGTGCTCAGATGACTATGGCCAACGATTGTATGCTGGCGGTCAAGCTCGCGCTGGAGGGCCAGAAACGAGTCAATCTCGGCATCTCGGCTTTCCCTGCGCCGAAAGGTGGGTATATCCCGCTGGTTCGGCACGGGGAGCGCGTGCACTCTTCGAAGATTGGAGTAAAAGCCGATGGCGGAACGCCTCTGAGTGAGGCCCTTTTTGGGGTCGCCTCACAGATGCTCCCGCTGAAGGAAGAGCGGAAGATCATCCTGGTTCTGACGGATGGTCAACCGAACAGCCCGGAACTGGTCCATAAAACGATCAGGAGCCTTGAAAGGCTGGGTTTTGAATTGGTAGGCGTTGGGATCCAGCATCCTGACGTGCGAAACCACTTCAAAAACCACTGCGTTGTTCACTCCATCGCCGAACTCCCTAGCGCCCTGTTCGGGCAGCTCGAGAAGCTGCTCACCTAATCCACTTCAAACACCCTATGGGGAGACGAACTGCTCCCCCTGGGGAGTGGTTTGTCTCCTTTAGGAGGAGACAATGTTGATAAACTTAACACCGCACCCAATCGTCGTTTTCGATCCCAAATCATGCGTTTTCGATCACGCCAAGCGCCGTCTGAGACTGCGCACCGACGTGACGCCAAACGTGATTAAGAGGCTCCCGGGTACTCGTTGGCCAGCTCGTTGTAAGAGCCGGTTTGAAGAGACAGGGGAGGTTGGAGGTATTCCTGTGCTGCAATCACAGCTGCAGGAGATCGTCAATCTGCCCAGGGAGAAGGCAGGAGTCACCCTTGTGGTGAGTGCCCATGCCCTTTTTGGGGCGAAGGAACAGGGGCGCACGGACTGTGCGTGCCCCTCTCGTCTTGTCTGCGACGAAACCGGTCAGATTGTCGGCTGCACGGCCTTTGCCAAGTAGCTGATCAACTCGGAACTAACACCCCGGCGGGGAATACCCTCGCCGGGTGTTCTCCGTCCTAAGGAGGACACCATGAGTAATGGAACCAGCTTTGCTGGCAATATTAAGAAAATTGAAAAATTCAGCCTGTGTGATTGGGGCAGCATGGTATCGGCGGCCATTTTCCTTGGCGGCTGCAACTTTCGTTGCCCGACCTGTCACAACTGGGAGTTGGCCACACGGCCGAACAACATCACGTCCATCTCACCCGACTCGGTGATTTCATATCTTCGCAGGTCATTTCGGTGGCTTGACGGAGTTGTTATCACCGGGGGCGAACCCACAGTCCACAAGGACCTCTCGGTTTTGGTCTCCAAAATCGAGAATATGGGCCTGAAAGTGAACCTTCACACAAACGGTTCTCGCCCGGACCTGATCCGCTACTATGTAGAACAGGGTCTCGTGGACGTGTTCTCCGTGGACGTGAAGGGGCCATTCGCCAAATACCCGCTTCTTACGGGCGGGCGGATGAGTATGGCTGGTGCACAGGAATCTCTCGGGGCCATCTTTGAACTGGCCCGGCAGCATCCTGAAAAGTTCTACTTCAGGACCACACTCGTGCCGTTCCTCGACGAAGAGGACCTGGCCGTGTGTCAGTCCTATATGCCGGAAGGGCAGACTCTCCATTTTCAGGATTACCGTGAGCCCACGGACCCTGAACAGCTGGAATTGCTGAAATAGTCATAATCACCATTTCCACTAGGCGCGACATTCGCTCCTGGGGAATTGAAGAGAGAAAAGGAGATAGGACGTGATCTGGCAAGACATCGTAATTGCTGGAGGGCAATGGCTATTTGTGGCGTTTTTGATACCGCTGCGCAATGAGCCTCCGCCGATTCTCACCGCACTACCAACAGCCCTTGTGTTGGGAATGCTTGTCCTTGCGTTTGCCACACTGGACCTTTGGAACGCCGCGCTGTCATCGTCCGTAGCTTCGTGCTCATGGATATGGCTGGCGTTCAGGCGAATCCAGATGGACAACCGGTAGACGTTCACCCTCACCTTCACCGGGGAGAGCCAAAACTCTCTTCAGAGAGGGTGCTTTCTCTTCCGGACGAGCTGAGACAATCAACCACCCCTCCCGGGGCGTTCTGCGCCCCATAGGGGGGTCGTATGTACGCTCCGGGATTAACTCCCACAAGGAGGGTTCCATGCGTAAGGTTAATGTCTTCGTTGCACTGGCCATGTGCTGCTTCATCGTCTGTGTTCTCCTGAGCAATGCTCAGGCGACCAGCATCGAGGCAGGTGTGGTTCAATCCCCCGGCCCGGGTTGGGTCGAAAAGGCCTCTGTGGACCGAGCCAAGGCCATCCTTGGTGCGGAGGTGATGGATTCGTTCGTTCTGAACATCGAGTTCAGCCCGGCATCGCTCGAGGGCGATGTGTGGGAACGGACGGTGACCATCACCCATTCCAATGGGAAGGTCCTTCGGACCAACCTCGTCCTTCGGGACAATGGCTGGAGCGTTAAGTAACGCTTTTTTACACCCCAGCGGGGAGCTCCTCGCAAGGGGCTCCTCGCTTTAAAACAAGGAGAGTCCCATGCGAAAGCACCTCGTTCTCATTATTCTGTTGTCTGGTCTTCTGCTCACCAGCGGTTGCAGTACCACCATGAATGGCGCCCAGAAGGGCGCAGGAGTCGGTTTATTGGCCGGCGGCTTGGTGGGCGCCCTTGTGAGCCCGAACAAGCTCGTAGGCGCCGCAATCGGCGCAGGAGCGGGCGCTGTCCTCGGCTACATGGTCGGGAATGAGTTCGACAAGTATGACCAGGCTCAGATTTCTCAGGTCGCCGAAACCGTCCCCTCCGGGAAGACGGTGAACTGGACCAACCCTGACACCAACAAGGTGTATGAAGCCACGCCGGACCGTCCTCGAAAGAAGAGCGGTCGCATTCAGCGCGAGGTGATCATCGTCGCCGAAGATGGAACGAAGATCAGGGCAAAGGTCCGTCGCAATAGCGATGGCACTTGGGACATGATCTAATTCAACCACCCCAGGAGGGCAGAAAGCCCCTCTGGGGTATTCTGTCCCTCTTCGAAAGGAGAGCGACATGGAAAGCATTGTATCCTATCCAAATCGTGGACCATGGGGGAAATCCTCATGGAGGGGCAATACAACAGGCCATCTTCTGGTGGACCTGTTTCGCCACTTCAAGCCACGTCGCGTCGTGGATCCCGCCGAGGGGTCAGGAACGACCAGGGATGTCTGCAGAGACCTGCAAACCCCCTATGAGGGTTTTGACCTTCATTCGGGTTTCAACCTGCTGACGGATTCCCTGGCCCGGGCCTGTACCTGCGCTCCTGACATGGTGTTCTTTCACCCGCCCTATGGGGATATGATCACCTACTCTGGAAACGTGTGGGGCAAGCCCACCGAAGGCGACCTGTCACGATGCAAGGATCAGGAAGACTTCATCGATAAACTTCAGTTGGCGTTGATCAACATCTACGACGCCCTGGAACGTGATGGCCATTATGCCGTTCTCATCGGTGATCACCGGAAGAAAGGCGAATTCAGGTCCTACCAGTCCGATGTAATTCAGATGGGCATTGGCTCGCTGAGGAATGTCGTGATCAAGACCCAGCACAACTGTGTCTCGGACCGTCGCCAGTACGCCGGCTCATTCATTCCGATTCGGCATGAATACCTTCTGATCTTTCGCAAGGACAACGGACTCTTTGCCATTGGGCCCCTCGCAACCCAGCGCCTTTCAAAGGCGTTTTATGGGACGTGGCGGAACCTGGTTGAGTTCACGTTGCGGAAGTTGGGCGGTAAGGCAAGTCTCTCCGAGCTGTATCGATTCGTCGGCACGCCGGAGGGGCACGAAAACAGTCACGTTCAGGCCAAAATCCGTCAGGTCGTGCAAAAGCACTTCGTACGGGTGGAGCGAGGCGTTTACGCCTTGGCCAGTTGATTAATCCATAAAGCCATCTCAAACCCCAGCGGGGCGCATCTGCCCCGTCGGGGTGCTGTGCCCTTTCAAAAGGAGAAGCACATGCACAATCAAAAAGAAATTACCATTGAAGTTGCCCCAGCCTTGACCGAGAGACTTTATTCTCGGTTGTCTGGCTGGGAGGATGTGGACGGGACTCTTATGCCCGTGGAATGTGACGGAGAGTACCTTTGGTGGCCTGATTTCGATCTGGCCAATGAGGCTATTCTTGCCAATCTGGACCACATCGATGCCAATGGTAAAGCCTCAAAATGTTCCTACATCCGCGAATCCCGACAGGTGGACGAAATAGATGACAACCCAATCCTAGATTGGTGTTGTTATGAAAACGAAACCATTGAAGTTACGGTCGTTCGGAATCGTTTCAACACTAACTATTTCCTGATTACCAACATTGAAGTTGTAAAAAGGGAGTCAACGTGTGGGTACGAAGAAAATGATCGTTACGATGTATGGGAGGCTCGGCAAATTGCTGAGTTTGAGCGCGTAGGCCAGTAGGCTGCTTAGGCCAAAACTATCCACTAATCCCCGCGGGGCACATTCTGCCCCGGCCGGGGCGGTTGTGTTTCGCTACGGTTTTCGGAGGACATCTCTGGACACCAAGGAGGAACATGCTTAAATATCTTGCAGAGTGGTGCTCAACCATGAGCGCGGCATTTTTTGTCGCGGCTTTCCTCCAACAGGGAAGCAGGTTGTTGTGCTTGATACTCAGTGGTGTTACCCTGGGTTTCGGTGTCTATCTTTACAAGCGAGGTGGAAAAAATGGATACTAACACGACACTCCTTATGGGATTTGCTTTGGTCGTGGCCGTTTTCCTCTATGGCTTGTGGTACGATCGTAAAAACAAGCGCAATGGCAATCACTCCTAGCTGATTTCAAATCACTCGATTACGCCAATAGAAAGGCTCCTGCAGGTTCTCCTGTAGGGGCCTTTTCTTTCATCATCAACCCCGGCGGGACGCATCAAGCCCGACCGGGGCCATGGTGCGTCCTGTGCATTCAGAAGAACACGCATCATGAAAAATGAAATCAAATACAACGAGTTCAAGGCCATTTCCGAAGAGCACGGCCACACAAGGGCGATCCTCACGAGCATTGAGCTCTGTGAGGAGGCAGACACCTTGGGATACCCGAACTTTTTGGAAACGGAAGTCGATGATGCAGCCCAGACGATCATCTCCTCCCCGCAATATTCCAACTCGGATGTCGCGGACATTGGATGGGAGACGGTCAAGGGCTGGATCAACGAGGACAACAAGCGCCTTCGGGAGTTTGGAAGGACCTGGTGGATGGTAGGGGTTTTGGCCAAGGCCACGATCCACATTCCGTCGAAAGACGGGAACTACTTCTTTCAGCCAGGAACTTTCGACTTCAGGTGTTTGGGGTATCGAAAACGACGGCCTGGATAGCGCGGTTGAGGCCTACGGCCCTGATCAGCTCACCCAACTCCAGGACCTTCTGAAAGTTCTGAACGTCGCCATCCCGGAGCCCTTCCTGGGCCTCCTTCGGGGCGACGTTTCAGTTCAGGAACTCACCACACATTAGCCAGGAAGAACCGTCACGCCAACACGGGTATTCCTAAAATCACCAAGGAGAAGAGAGATGGTTGAATTTATTGTTAAAAGAGATGGGAGTAGAGAACAGTGGGACGCGACCAAGGTCACGGGCGCCCTCCTCAAGTGCTTCTCAACCACGGGGCAGGATCCGTATTTTGCGGGAATCCTCACCGAGGTCGTTGAGGCAGAGGTAAACGCTCTGGGCCAAAAGGAAGTCGATTTGGAGCAGGTCCAAGACCTGGTTCAGGAGGCATTGATGGAGGGACAGTTCTTTCACGAGGCTGTCAAATACATCACCTACCGGCACGAGCGGGCCAGGGAGCGTGCTCTGAACGCTGTGTTTAACGACACGGCGAATCAGATCGACACCTACCTGGCCAAGACCGATTGGCGAGTGGCTGAGAACGCCAATATGGGGCACTCTTTTCAGGGCCTCATGCTGCATCTCTCGGGAAGTGCCCAGGCGCGTTACACGCTCGGGAAGTTCCCGGAGGCCATTCGCGAGGCGCATACGACCGGGCTCATGCACATTCACGACCTGTCCTTCGGGCTGGCCGGGTATTGTGCAGGATGGTCCCTTCGCGACCTGCTGCTGGAAGGATTCAATAATCAGGGACATTGCTCATCCGGCCCACCGAAGCATTTTGACGCTGCCCTTGGGCAGATGGTCAACTTCTTGGGCACGCTCCAGAACGAATGGGCTGGGGCGCAGGCCTTCAACAATGTGGACACCTACCTGGCTCCTTTCGTTCGGGCGGACAAGCTGACCTACAAGCAAGTCTGCCAGGCGATGCAGAAATTCGTGTTCAATTTGAACACGACTTCCCGCTGGGGAGGCCAGACTCCGTTCACCAATCTCACCTTTGACATCACTTGCCCGAAGCACTTGGCCAAAGAGCCTGCCATCATCGGCGGTGTCTTTTTGGATACGAGCCTGGGTGAGTACGAGACAGAGGCGGAGATGATCAACAGGGCGTTCATCGAGGTCATGCTCGGTGGGGATTACCACGGAAGGATCTTCTCCTTCCCGATCCCTACCTACAACGTGACCAAGGATTTCCCCTGGGAATCGGAGGTGGGCGAAATGTTGCTGAAGCTCACGGCCAAGTATGGCATCCCTTACTTCCAGAACTTCATCAATTCCGACCTGGCTCCCGAAGACGTGCGCAGCATGTGCTGCCGCCTGAAGATGGACTTGCGCGAACTGCGCAAGAAAACTGGAGGGCTCTTTGGGGCAGGCGACCTTACCGGCTCAATCGGCGTGGTGACTTTGAACCTTCCTCACATGGCCTACCAGGCCAAGAGCGAGAAAAGGTTCTTGAGACTCATCACGCAGGTTGCCGGCCTGGCCAAGGACTCGCTTGAGTTGAAGCGTACGATGCTGGACAAGCATCTGCGCGACGGGTTCTACCCGTTCACCAAGCGTTACCTGAGGAATGGCTATAAGGGCCATTTCTCGACCATCGGCCTGGTTGGTGGGCACGAGGCCTGCTTGAACCTGATTGGAAAGGGAATCGATACAGCCGAGGGCACGCAGCTCATGCAGCGGGTCCTGAAGCACCTCGAGACTCTGACCGTCAGGTTCCAGGAAGAAACTGGGAATCTCTACAACCTGGAGGCAACCCCCGCTGAAGGTACGTCTTACCGGCTGGCCCGTCTGGACCGTCGCCAGTTCGACAACATCATCGCCAGCGGCAACGGGACGCCTTACTACACCAATTCCACGGCATTGCCTGTGGGCCACTCAGACGACATGTTCAGTGCTCTTGAGCATCAGGATCAGCTGCAACCGCTCTACACGGGCGGCACTGTCTTCCACGCCTTCCTTGGCGAGGCGGTCAGTGACACTGCGGCCCTGAAGGCCTTCATCGTGAAGGCTTTGACTATGACGAAGCTCCCGTTCCTGTCCGTGACGCCGACCTTCTCGGTCTGCGAGGATCACGGCTACATCACCGGCGAGCATTTTGAGTGCCCTGAGTGCCAGAAGGCCACCGAGGTATACACCCGCATCGTGGGCTACTACCGCCCGGTGTCCCGCTTCAACAAAGGCAAGCAGGCAGAGTACAAGGAGCGCAAGTGCTTTGCTAATCTCAGCTAACATGTAAGTAGTGACGGGCGTGACCCGTCAATTAAAGCCCCTCCGCATCTGCGGGGGGGCTTTTTTTGTGCGCCAATACCCCCCCTAAGCGGGGGGTTCCAAAAAGGCGAAGCCTATCGATATCTTGAAGCAGTTAGTACATTTTGTAAAAGTCTGCTGTGTACTCAGAAAATCCGCTTACTCGATCTGTGTAATTCAACTCAACCACAGTTGTTCCGAATATCAAAAATCTAACAAACATCCTCTCGTCGATGTTAGAATCAGGATTTTTTCTTGATACTATAATGTATTCAATTTCTCCGGAGCGAGACATAATTTTAATTTCATCGATCGGACCGCCATTTTGAACTTTTAGCATAGCCATACGAATGAAATCTTCTGTATCCTTTTCAGACTGAAGAATTGCCTCGATATTTTTGGAGTATTCTTTACCTTTGTATGTTGATATTGAAATTCTTGGATACATTAAGTTATCGTATGAACTTTTAAGTACCCACAATTGATCTATCCCTTTAGGTATAAATTTGTTATATTTTGAGTCTACTATGCTCCATCTTGAAGGTAGCCTTAATGTAATCATTGTGTTTTCGACGTGTATTAATGATTCATTATCTAGTCTTGTAGTTGATATTTTTGGGGCGCATCCACATATAGATAATGTGAGTATGATAAGTGCAATAAATATCAGCCGCATATATCCCCCCTCTTTTGTGGTTTGTTCGTGTGTATCACCTTTCCGAAGCTGGCGCATTCATTTTTAGTCTTCGAATTAGGGGGACACCATACCTATTTGAGGCAAAGGGCCTCAATTTGATGGTCCAACTGTCAGGTGATAACCATCTCAGCACAAGAGGCTCAATATCCTCACAGCCCCGCCTTCTTTCCTTTGGGTGTGGACGGCCCAGATGAGGGACAGCTCGGGCAAGAACGAGAGCAGCAATCTACGCTTGTCCTTATCCTGTGTGGCATCCTAACATGACCCGGAATTGAGTGGGGGTCATACAGAAAGCATCTCCCAGCAGTAGCTCTCTATGCACAGGATGGACAAGGGGTTTCCCCGTGGATCCGTCTGCGGAGAACACGATGTAGAGGTGGTAGTTGTCCGTGGATTCTGCTGTTTCGAGCTCCTTTTGTGTCAGGTAAAATCCATTTCTCAGGTCTTTGGCAACCGTGGCCTTCACCTCGATGGGGCGCTCCTGCCCATTTGTTTCAAAGGAGAGGATGTCATAACCTGCGGCGTCGTCGGTGCTGGCGACGTGTACGATGCCCTTGGCCAAGTCCTGGCAGCCGGCTTTCGTCAGTCTCTTTTTCTCCATGTCCATGACGATGAGCTCGCCGCGGTCTCCTAGCCATTTATTTCTCTTGCCCTGGGCCTCGTAATCAATTTTCCCTCTTCCGCCTTTCCGTGCGCCAGCCGCAGACGATTTGGGAACCGGAGGCATGGTGTCAGTGAACGAGGCCTGGCCAAGAAGTGTTTGAAGGTCCGGCGCGGCAGGTTCCGATATGTCGCTTTTGCTGACGGGATAGTCAAAGGCAGCATAGAGGACATCAGCCCAAAGTCCGGAGCTTATATCTTTGAGGAACGGGAGATGAAGCCGGTATTCGAGAATTGCCTTGTGCATAGCGACATAATCCCCAGCCTGGACAGGGATAATGAGACTTTCGGTGAAGTGAGCCAGGTGATCGAGCGAGTAGACAGGCATGAAATCATCAGGGTGATAGACGTGGAGAATTTTTCCCTTGAACATCGGTGAAATGGGGTTTTCGGCTATCCTTGGAAGGTCATTGGCTCGGGCGGCGTCCAAGAGATCTGCGAGTGCTGATTTGAGCGCTTCAAAAGCCTCAGGCACGTTGCGACCCCATTTCTTGGTATGACGATATTTTTGTTCGTCTTTGGAAAACCAGACCCCGAATTTACTGACGGAAGAGCCCTGAATCCGGCCCAGTGACTCCAATTCCCATTCTAACCGATAGCAGAAAGAACCACTTTCCTTGCCGAGCCCGCTAGCGAATTTGTCCAAAGAAAGGCCAGAAAGGGTGTGAGGCTTAAAGGCAGATATGAAACTCTTACGGAGCCGCTCGCCGGTTTTCAATTTCTCTTCATTTTGGCTTTCGATGAATTGCAATTTACTTTTGGCCCAGTCCTTAAATTCGGCTCTATTCACTGCGGCTCTCCTTCAGGGAAATGATTAATCCTTCCAGCCTCTGATCCACCCCTCAATTTCCATGGTCAAGGTTGCCCGGCGTTCCATGCTGGCCTTGATAGCGCAAGGGAAAGGCGGGGCAGTCCTCTCCATCTCAGCCATGAGGGATTTGGTCATCTCCTCGAGTTGTTCTTCCGTGAGCGCAACAGGTGCACACGGTTCGTCCACCACGTCCAATCTCAAAAAGGCTTCCACGTCCTTCCACGTCCCGACGAACACCCTGCCCAGGGCCTGGTCCAGAAGGAGCCAGTGAGACGCAGGCCCCTCATCGCTCCCGAAGTCCAGGGCCTGCGTCTGCAGCATGACCTTTGGGTGGTGCATATACTGGAGCCAGTTGTACCAGATGCCCATGCTGGCGTTCAAGCGGCCATCGTCGAAGCAGAGGTCGGCGCCAGGATCCCAGTAGAAGGCCACATAGGGGCTATCGCCGTCGTACCCCCACCAGCTGGCCAACTTTTCATGGAAGGGCAGGTGCGGCATAGGTTTGAGAGTGCTGGGTATGTTCATGCTTTTAGGTCCTTTTGGGATTTTCCCCCTGGGAATTCGATGTAGGTGGACACATAGTCGATGTGCTCGGCCAAGTCGTCGGCAATGGACGACCATAGGGGGTCAAGCCCAACGACTAACCCTTCCGTTCGCGCCAGTTTGATGGCGGGCACCAAGTCGGAATCCCCGGAAATAATGACCACCCTGTCCACGAGCTTTTTCAAGGCGAGCGAGGCCATGTCCAGGCCGATTTTCATGTCCACGGCCTTCTGCTGGATCTGAGGGTGAACATCCCCTGGCAGCAAATCATTCACGGTGATTTCCTTGCGAAGCAGGGCCCGTGTCTTTTCAGGGGAAAGCACCCAATTGCTGTTCATCCAAACGGTTTTCCCGAGCCTGAGCGCCATGTTTGAGGTTCGCTTCAGAGAACGAAATAACTCATTCTGATCCCTGGCGACCAGAGTGTTGCCAAAGTCGATCTGGTTGCCCGTGATGGGGTGCTCGACGGTCAGGGCAAGCGGCGGCGTGTCGTAGTAGAAAATGCGGTAGAGGTCATCTTGAGCGCGCAGGTGCTTCAAGCAGTATTCACGGATGCTTTTCCCCTCATACCAAAACGCATTGGTCTCGATGATGCGCTTTCGCATAAACCAACCGTCGATCAAAATTGCAACTTTGGACATTCAATCTCCTGCGGCGTCTATTCACCCTTCTGGCCGGGGCGGACCTCGCCGTCCGGCGCGTCGTCGAAAACATTGCCTGCGGCCGATTTTCTGAGGTGCTGACTGTGTTCGTATTTCTGTGTGGTGATGAGCAGCTCATGTCCCATCTGGGCCTGGATGTCGTCGAACTTGGCGCCAGAGAGCCTAGCGTTGGTCGCGAAGGAGTGTCGGGTCCAGTGGGGGCTGATCTCCCGTCCCAGGGCCGCGCGGCCGGCCTCCTTGACGATCTTGTAGACGGCCTTGGTGCTCAGTGGCCGGGCGCTGTTGCTCATTTTTGGAAAGATTGGCAGCTGGGCCAGGGTCGGGGCCGGGGCCATGGGCTGCACGCGGTACTCCAGCCAGCGGTACTTCATAAGTCGGTCCATGAGCCACGGGGGGAGGTACACTGAACGCTCCTCGGATCCCTTGCCCAGGACACGGGCGTACCAGCCCTTATGGCCCTGGCCAGTGATGGATTTGGAGAGGTCCCCCCAACTCAGACGGGTGACCTCGATGGCCCGGATCCCGGTGAAGAACATCGTGGCCAACATCACATAGTTGCGGGCAGACCCGTGGCGCTTCACCCACTCCACTAGCTCGTGAATGTCCTCCAAGCTCAGGACCTTGGTATGGTGACCGGACAAGGCCCTGGCCTTGCGCATCTCAAAGGCCGTGGTGGGGTCGCGCTGTATGGCCTCCTCGCCCACGGCAAAGGCATAGAAGGATTTCAGGCTGGAGAGCTTGGTGTTGATGGTCGCGGCTTTGAGACCCCTCTCCTTGAGCTGCAGCAGGTAGTTCTCCACGTCGTAGCGGCTGACCATGTGGAACGGCAGCCGGGCCTGATTGAAGAATTGGCAGAGATTGTTCGAGTAGGTGACCATGGTGCCCATGGAGTCCTGATATCGGCGGCGCAGGAACAAGAGCATCATGGCGCTGGTGGCGTTGAGCTCGTGGCTATGCGTCGCCAGGTAGTCCTGAATTTTCACGCCCAGGGACCGGGAGAAGTGCTCGAGGATCTCGCGGTAGTTGAGGTCAACCCAATCTGCGGCCGCGGCCGCGGTGAGGTCGAATAGGGCGAGTCCCTCTTGAGGCTCACGCGGGACAGTATGCACGGTCAGGAGCCCTTCTTCTCGTGCCACGTCTCTTGGGAGGTCGGCACGATTGTCAGGCAGACAGTTTCGGTCACCTTCGGGATGCCTTGCAGCTCCCACTGCTTCCCGCATTGACAACCATAAACGTGGCGGTTCGCGTCCTGTGCTACGTCAACGGGTACTGCGTGGACATGGTATTCTGCCAGGGTACACGGCCCGCTCTTGCTTTGACCGTACACTTTCTCTCCGCACTCGGGGCACTCAAACCAGATGGTATCAAAACGTCCCATTGAATTCTCCCTTGGAATCTCACCCTTGTCAGCCACTGGTGCTATTTCCGAATCATTTCTGATGGTCGTGCTTTTTCGGAGAACAATGAGAAAGCAAAATTCATCAGAAGACTCCGTTTTCCTAAAACATGTATTTTCATTCTAAAACCACATTTAAAAAATCTCTTAGGAACCATTAAATTGATGAATATCTATTTCAAGACGCAAAGTCTATAAAATTTGGTGTAAGTTCTTAAAAGATTCATTTTATCTACTTCTCATCCAGGGCAGGAAAAACAGAAAAAGTTTCAAAAATTCCCAAAAACTCTGGTTTCGTGAAAACTAGCAAACTTTTCGAAATCAGTCACACTAGAATTTATTTCTATCTTTGATTTTTGTTACGAAATTTAAAAGTAGGTTTAATTTTTGAAACGAATGCGGAAAGAAAAACTTTGACAGTTTTGAATTCTCCTCGTATTTTTCAGTTACCCAAAATTTCCAAGGAGAAAAAATGTCCAAGACAACCCAAGATCTGATTTCGAAAACATCCAAGGGAGCAGCCAATCTTTCCAAGAAGCTGCTCGGCCCCCAAATGGAGGGAACCGATCGGGTGTGGGTCATCAAGACCGAAGTTGGCAAGGGTGTGATCGTGCTGCCGTTTGACAGTCAGCTCGGTCCGGATGTCCTCCTGGAACAATTCCTAGACGAACTGCGTCCCCGTCCCCAAAGCGTGCCGCAAAGCCTGCCCGCGGCCGAAGGCGAGCCGGACGACTGATCCGAGAGGTTTATATAATGAAGATGATCGACAAGAATCCCATACGCATCGCGTTTCTGCGTGACCTGGCGTCCTGCACCCTGCCCGCGCCCATGGTCGTCGGTGCCCTGTGGCTGGCCCACCAGCTCACCGGCAGCCCCCTGGTTAGCCTGGCCGTGCTCGCGCCCCTGACCCTGGTGGTCCTGTTCGTGGTCGCCCCTTTCGTCACCTGGATCCGTATGGCCCCCTGGCGGCGCGAGATTGACGCTGACCAGCACGACAACCTGATGGCCTGGGCCGCCTGCAGCGACATCAAGCCCCTGATTCGGCTCGAGGCCTTCAAGAAGGGCGGTGTCTCCCAGGGTGCCTACAAGGCGATCAGGCGCAGGTTCGAAATCCGCGAGCGTGTTCGCATGGCCAATGACATGCGGGCCAATCGCGACTAACGCCTTCACATTTCTCTCTTGCCCGGGGTGCTACCCCCCTCTAAGCGACAATCGGCGCCCCGGGCAGGGGAGAACCCTTTTCTCAAGGAGTTTGATTTGTGAAAATGGACAAGTCCACCATCATCAAAGGGGTCCTGCTCATGGTCCTCTGGGCGGCCGGTATCAGAACCGCATACGCCTGTTTCATAGTTTATCCCGACAATCTGGCCCTCAGCCTCTCTGCCGGGGTGTTTTCTTTGTCGATTGCCGCGTTCTTTTCCTATGTGATCCTCAAGCGAACGCGCTAACGCAGAACACTTTCGAAAGGGATTATTACTCATGGACCGCGAGACAAAGTTTGAAATTGTCACGATGATCGCACTTATAGTTGGTGGCTTGGTTACCCTTTGGTGCGCCTTGAACCTCCATGTGTCGATGCGGATCATTACCTTCATCGCGTCATGTGGCTGCTTTGGTTTGGCTGCCATTATTGGGATCAAGATGATCAAAAGGATGCGATAACGCACAGATTTTGTGTGACTTTTATAATGGCACTCTCTCACTACCAACTATCAACCTTTCCAACAGGAGAAACCAATGACCAAAGCTGAACTGTGCGCGAAACTGGCCGAGAAGAGCGATATGACCAAGGCAGATGCGGAGCGTGCGTTGAACGCCATCCTGGACATCGTTGAGGCCGAACTGAAGGCCGGCGAGAAAGTGACCATGACCGGCTTCGGCACCTTCCAGGTGAATGACCGCGCGGCTCGCATCGGCCGCAATCCCCAGACCGGCGCCGAGATCAAGATCCCGGCCAGCAAGGTCGTCAAGTTCAAGGCCGGCAAGGCCCTGGCCGACGCAATGAAGTAGGGGCCTTCTGTTCGAGGCTCAGAATTTGGCAAAGCCCCTGTCCTTGTTGGGCAGGGGCTTTTGTGAGGAGTTGAATATGGCAGATTTACAACTCATTGGTGTGGTTGGTGAAGTACATGAATTCGAGCTTATCGAAGCCCAAAAGAGACATATTAAAATCGATATGTCTGACGACAGAAGCGTGCGCGTCTTCACCGCCAACGGTGAGGAAATAGGAGGGTTTGATTTTTACCACTATGGCGATGATGTTCCTGGAGTATCACCATATTACGAGTTAGCATGGGCTTACTTGAACAAGATTGATGACTCCTATCTGCACAAGGGAATAGGCCGGAAAATTTTGGAACTGCATTCTGAGCTGTATGGCGAGGAAATCAGGGCGGGCAACGACGACGGGATCAGACAGAGTGATGGGAGTCACCTCACAGGTGATGCTCCTGCCTTCATCGCTCAAATGCGAGATGAAGGCCTTATTGCAAAGTAAGGACTATTACAGGTTGAGGGTAAGCCTTCAGCCCTTTATGGACGAGAGTCTTAACTTAAGTTCGGCCAATCAATGACATTCGGGGGCAGATAGCAAATGAGTGAAGAGCACGATCAGCAGTATTTAGTTCTTCGAGACCAATACAATGAAAATATTTATCTCCGTTATTTGAAGCAGCTCAATGCACAGCAGGAATTCTTGAAGCGGTATGTGCAGGTCATGGTCTCCATTGGGTATCTCGGCTTTTTGGCGATATGGGCAGGTGTTAGTAAGGATTTGCCTGTATGGAGCCGTTCATGGTCCGGGGGTTTGATGACCATTTCCGGGACAATATACATCGCATACGAATTATCAGTTTCCATGATCACGGTGAAGCGCATTAACGAGATTGCTGACGTTGGAGTAAAAGTTGAACAGGCTGCTTCAAATGCTGATCCGGAAGGGTTCCGAAAGGCCCAAAATGAATGGCTGAGGGTAGAAGAAAGGGACCGATTAAATCAAAATAGAGTACAACCCCCTGTGTTTTATCTTTCGGCAGCATGTGGGCTTTTTGCAGGAGCGATTTTGGTGGTGGGATTGCTCCAAAATGTTGCTCCCGATGTTTTAATCTGGTTCAAAACCCTCGCCGGGTTCCTCGGCAGCTGAAGAGAGACATAGATGTCCAAGTCGTCACCTCAATATCCCCGCGAAACCCTGGACAGGATCCGTAATGCAGTTGCATTGGCGGATTTGGTGTCCGAACACACGGAGCTCAAGCCCACGTCCAGCGGCCACGTTTGCCCGTGTCTTTTCCATCAGGAAACCAAGCCTTCAATGAACGTCTTCCCGGACGGCCATTTCCATTGCTACGGCTGCCAGGCCAACGGAGACATCTTTGACTTCGTTCAGCGCATCGAGGGGGTAGGGTTCAATGAGGCTGTCCAGCGCCTTGCGGAACGTGCCCACATTCCCCTTGAAACCGCAAATTTGGAACAAAAAAGAAGCGCTGGCATTTCGCGCATGGACCATGTGGCCATCTGTAAGAACGCAGCTGGCTTCTACCAGGAGCAACTCAATGGTCCGACCGGAGCCAAGGCAAGAGACTACTTACTCAAGCAGCGTGGCCTAGCTCCAGAAATCATTGAGGCCTTCGGCTTGGGTCTGAGCCTTGACCTCTGGGACGGCCTGAAGAGGCATCTGAAGGCAAAGGGATGGAAGGCGAGCCAGGCCCTGGGCGCGAGCCTTGTGACCACGAATGGGAAGGGCATTTTCGATTCATTCCGAAACCGGATCATGTTCCCGATTCATGAAACGGGAGGAAGCATCCTGGGGTTTGGTGGCCGTACCATGGATGATGATGGCCCCAAGTACATCAACTCCGCGGAGTGCGACCATTTCAAAAAGGCCCGGCTGCTCTACGGGTTGTTCCAGGCCAGGAAGGCTATAGGTGTCAGGAACCAGGTCCTTGTCACTGAGGGGTATGTGGATGTCCTTGGCCTCCACCAGTTCGGCTTCGACAATAGCGTTGGAGTCCTGGGCACAGCCTTTGGAACGGATCACGTCTCTTTGCTCGCGCGTCTTTGCGAAGAGTTCGTGTTCCTGTTCGATGGCGACGCGCCCGGGCGGAAGGCAGCTTTCAGATCCGTCACTCTCACCCTCCAGGCAGGAATCAGCTGCAGGGTCGTCATGCTGCCCGACGGTGAAGACGCGGACAGTCTCCTTCAGGCCCACGGCCGAAAGGCCCTGGATGACCTTCTCTCCACGGCTCCCCGTGGCCTTGATTTTTGCTTTGACTACCTGAAGGCCGCGGCGCCCAGGACCGTTGTTGCATGGATCAAGGAGATCCTCGAGGGGCTCAAGGACAAGCGCCTACGTGCGATTTTTGTCCCAAGGATTGCCCAGGGCCTTCAGCTGTCTGAATTCGAGCTGAGGCAGTGGGAAGAAGCCAAGGCCCCTGAAGTAGAGGAGCCCTTGGCGTTGCCCATCCTTGCACCACTAAACTCGGCTCAAAAGGAGAGTGCGCCGGCCGATCCCATGGTTTCGGTTAAGGGGCAAGAAGTCTACGAACAGCTTCTTCAAGACATCGAGTTGTTGTGGGGCTTTGTGGCTCGCAGGGACTACTGTGACATCTTCATGAACAGGCAGCTGCCGTTCTCAACGAAGGCTGGACAGCGCCTGTTTGAAAAGCTCTGTATGATTGGAGACAGTGCTCAGGAACCGTTGACCCGGGAGGAGGAGGCTTTCGTGGAGACGTGCCGTGAACGAAACGCCGAAGCTGAGGTCGTATATAAATGGTATTCTGAGGTTAAGAAAAAGGCTCGGTAAGAGCATTCAGATACCACCGTCCTTCTTTCAGAAACCCTCGTGGTGAAATTTTAAACAGGAATCGCTTTAATTAACGGCAACGTGGTAAGTTAATTACTTGTGCCATCCTGTATAAAAAGTGGCTATCTTTTATCCATAAGCTGTCATGCTTTTCAAGTAGAATTAGTGCAAACTTTAAGGACGCCACTCGCCATATATACAGTGCAAAAGAGACAAAGAAAAACATAAGAGAAAAAACGTAAACTGGAAAAGGCACTGTTTCTCCTAAACTTGTTAGCAAGAATATTAGGAAAAGTATGCACGATAAGTGTGTAATCCTATAATTAAGTACATACAAAATCAATTCATACGCTTCCTTGATATCTCTGGGGTTTGGCGGGCACATATGTATTTGATTTATTTCGTTTGCCCTTGCTTTTTCTACAGCTGATTTAAAGTAAAAGTTAGGTTCTTTAGACATTAAAAAGTTAATAGCTACCAAAACCACAACGTAACAAACCAAAATAAATGTCATAACAACCCTTTTTATTTCATTTAACTCCCTTACAGAACAAGGAATCGCCCCCTCTACCTTTCCTTATGCCTAATACAAAGGCCTCCAACGTGGCCCTTTTCGTCAGAAACTCTTTAAAATATTCACTGACCGACCCATCAAGCCCGTCGCCGGATCACCTCTTTTCCTTGAAGGCGAAGCACAAACCTGAGCTGGCGGCCATTAACCAAGAACGTGAAAGCCCTGGAGGTTTCCTTCAAAGACAACAGCTCCTGAACATCCTCAAGGTTTGGGCCATCAAGGCCGCGCCAGACCACGAATTTGCAGCCCTCTTTCCAGTTGGAGCAAGAGAAGCGTTTGTCATGTTCAACAACCTCTCCCTCTCCACATGCCGGGCACATGCCGGCGGCAACACGCTCGGGAAAGAACAAAGACACCCGGCCCGTCTCAGTATCCATTTTCACCCTTGCTTTATAGGGCTTTCCCGTCTTCTGGCTGACAAACTCCATCTCGGAGGTCGATATTCCTTCAAGCACAAGCTCTTTGGCAACGTCCACGGGGATCTCTTGGCCCATGACCAGGCGATCCATTTTGAACGAGCATCCGCCTTTGAACTGCAGCTCGGAGCTCTCGCAAAATGGTCCTGAAAGAGTGAACAACAAGGCCTTCCCACATTTGGGACAAATCCCATCATCCAACACGGCACGATGGAGGGCACGAGCCATCTCGGAAAGGACTTCCCCAACGTGTTGCTGAGCCTCCATAACCTGTCCTGCTTGATATAATCCCAGCACCTTCTCAGACCAATCCGCGACCTTGGCCAAGGAGAGGAGCAATCGCAGGCTAGGTGACATTCGAGCCAGGCTCACGAAACTATCCAGGGCCTGGCGCCCCTTGGCGGTCATGAGCACCTGACCTGCCCGACAGTGCACGAATCCAATCGCTCCAAGCCACGCAAGAGCCCGGGCGAAGGCCACGGGATCTATCAGACCGGCAGCGGCCGCCTCGCTCATGAGAACCGACTCCGGCAGCTCCTCGTGTCCAGGAACAGCCTCGATCTTCAATGGCGGGATAACCGCGCCTTCTTTGATGTCTGTGTGAAAACCCTCGCGCACGTCGTCGGCCAGGCCTTCGGCCGAAAGGAATCCGGTCCACCCGGGAGCCTCGATGTTGAGAATGTTGGCCAAGAGGTCGAAGTCGTCCACTTTCAGGCGGATCTTTGTCCGAATCCCTATACACGGGGGCAGGAGTGCTCCGACGAACTGTTTGACCACAAGCGAATAGATCTGCTGCTCATCATCCTCCAACTGAGCCATGGTCACCGGCATGGGTGTGGGCAGAATCCCTTCATGCTCTCCAATCCTGAAATTCGACACCAAATTTTGCCCCAGAGGATTGTCTTTCATCTCCTCCAGGAGCAAGTCGACCATCTCGACCTGGTGGACATGGATGGCCATGAGGATCTCGGGCAGCTGGGCCAGGCGCTCCGGACAAATTCCATTTTGCTTGGTTTCCGGCCAAGTGATGAATCCCTGACGAAACAGTCTTTTGGCAGTGGTTAGAGTCTGGGTTGCTGTGAACCCAAAGGATTTATTGGCCGTGCGGCACAACTCTTCCTGTGTGAACAAACCAGGGGGAGGAATCGTCTCTTCAGTCCTCTCAACACAGGTCACCGTGGCTGGCGTGGCCGCGTAATCAGAAAGGATGGATTCAATGTGGGCGGCGGAAAATTCTGGCCTGGCGCCCTGGCCATCGACAAAGAAAGCCGAGAAGAAGTTGCCCTCATGGAAAGACGCCTTGAGCATGGCAGTTCCTTCTATGTGCGAAAGGCCGTCGCACAAGACAAGAAGAGGAGTCGCTATGCGACCAACCGGGAGAAGGTTCCCGGCCGCAAGAGTGCTGGCCCGGGAGAGGCTGTGTTTCACGGCCCAATCGATCTCCTGCTCCCCTTTCCAGCCCCTGGTGAGTCCTTCGTAGGCTACAAGGGGCAGCACAGCTCCTAAAGCTCGCCGAACATCGGCCTCATGTAGCGACGTGGGCCAAAGCCTCAGGACCTCGATCTCAGTTGGGATGGATTCAAAGATGTACTGAAAGAAAAGAGACCCTTCACAGCCTGGCTCCGTGGCCACAACCACACGGTCGACCTCTTCATTGGCGATGGCATTCACAGCCACCTCCAGCCTGTGTTCTGCTCCTGGGAATGGTTCTATTTGAGACGATCGAGGGTTGGTGGGCAGCTGGGTGAAAGACCAGGGCTGGCCCCATGCAGGCTTGATGTCCTCGGGCCTGCGTAACCCCATGAATGGTGGTCCCACAGAGAAATAGGCTCTCCCCTTTTCGTTCATGCTGCCCTGGACGGGTATCTCATCACCCAGAACAGAGGCAATCACCCGAAGGATCTCGGGGTAGTCCGAAAAGAAGAGTGTCAGGGTCACGCGGCCCCGGCCCGATATCTTCCGCGAGCTCGGATTCGATCCGCGGGGGCAATTCGTTGTGCCCTGGTGAGACGATAATCCACATTCAGCACGTCAGAGAAGAAGTTGATGCCGCTCTTCTGCTCCAGCATGGGAATCGCGATTTGCGCGGCCATACCCTTGTTGTAGACAAAGGCCTGGCCCTGGGGCAGCCCCATGACCATCTCCGGGGTCACGATGGTTTGTGTGCGGGTCTGAAGCCTTGCCGACGATCCTCCACCAAAGAAACTCTCTTCCATTGTTGGGGTGGCGGAAGTGGAGCGCATCTGCTGGATGTCCACAAAATCTGCCTCTTGAAACAAATCCGTAAAACGCTCCGCTAGGTTCTTTTGACCGATTCGGAGGTAAATTTTGTTCGGGAGGTTACCCAAGATGACATCCACCATGTCCCGGTTTAGTTGCGCGGCGATATCGGAGTCAGTTTGTAGACCAAATAGGGCCTGGAGGCCTGCCGCACGGCTTTTATTTAGCATGTCCCCTAACCCTTTAAATACAACGCTGTAGATTTCATCACAGACAAGTTTTACTCGACGAACAGCATTGTCGTAGGCATACATCTGCCCGACGTAACTGAGCAAATCTTGGACAAGCAGTTTGCAGACAGCGAAGGAAGTATAGCTGTCAATCATGCTCGAGAGGTTGAAGTATACGACCTTTTTTTCCTTGATAATTGTTTCCCAGCTGAGGGCTTCTTTGCCTTCCTCGGGGCTGAGTAGCGCCCCTGTTTCTCCAGTGGCCAACGCGGTCAGCAAGGGCTCGAGACTCGTGATCATTTTTGAAAAATGCTCGCCGGGGTGCTCAACCTGGAGCGCAAGGCGCTTCATGGATTCTTCCAGCACTCGCCGTTGGGCCGGATCTTCCAATTCAAGGTGAGTACCTAGACACAGCGCTTGGAGATTCTTCATTTCCAAGAGGGAAAACCTGTGAATATTTTTTAAGGTCAGGGGGATATTAGCTGCCAGCATATTTTCTGAAACAGTGTTGAGCACCTTCCAAACGAAATCCACAAACGTCTTGTTGCTGCCCACCTCCATGATCGAGGTAATTCTGTTGGCTGCGTCGTTCGATTTCAGCGCGTTGGCCATGGGATTGAAAGATGCACTCTTGCTCGGATGGGACAGAGAGAAAAATTCGAAGTCCTTTTCGCGGCCCGCCGCCCTGCATAAGGAATAGACAGAGTTTAGGAGATCTTTGTCCCCTTTTGGGTCGATAATACAAACGGTTTCGCCGTCGTTGATGAACTGGGAAGTCAGGAGGTTGAGCAGAACGGTTTTGCCTGAACCGCTCTCGCCAGCAATGAGCGTGTGCTCTTTCAAGCTGAGAACCTGGGAAGATATCGTGCCCTTTCCAAGGTTACCAAGATTATGGATGAAAGGGCGGCCGCCAGCGACGTTGCTCAAGTCAGAAAGAGACGAAAATTTATGGTCATTTTTGATCCGCTCATAGAAAGCCATACACGTCGGAGTCCAAGGGAACCCCTTCCCCACATAGTAGTTATCGAACATATCCTTTTGCTGAACATCTGAAGGCTTGCCCTTCCCTCCACGCATCGCATGTCTGATTGCGAGCTGCCGCAAAGTGCGAACTTGGGCGCTGTCCACGTTGAAGAAATTACTCTTGTTGAGCTCTTCCCGTGCCTTCCTGTTCGCCAGAAACTCAAGAAGATGAAGGCTCCCCATGCTTGCCGCGATGGCTGCTGTAGTCACCGGGATATAGGCAGGGATTGGCAAGATGGGCGCCGTCGCCAGGCCCATTGCTGCAAGGGCAAGCTCAATGGCCCCATACTTAGCCAAATAGGTCCTATGCAGGTTGTAGGCGACAAGATTTGTTTCCATAGCCTACGCCTCCACCCCATCTATGCCGCCCTGTGCTTGAACACTGGCGTTTATGGAAAACAGTTTTTTTAGCCTGGCTGTGAAGTCCGGCGACAAGTCCATAATCTTCTCGGGGTTGAGCTCAATGACCTTGGAATAGACGCTGAACACTTCAATCTGATCATCTGTGGCCAGATAGCACCGAAGTTGCGAATTGGCAGAGGGCTCACCTCCATCCCAATCAACGGAGTACCCCAGGTCGACCAGGTGCTTGTTGAACTTGGAACGAAGGATCTTGGTTTCATCTGACAACCGTGAGGCAGGGATATCAAGCGCCCGATTGGGACCGCTGGGATACTGCATATACAGCTTCCCATCCGTGGACAGCCACATAAACGCGCCTCGCTGGCGCTGGATAGTTTTGGCCTTTTTCCCCACCTGTGTCAGGAGCCGGGCAAAACGAACCTGGGCCTCTTCAGGACTGATCTTGTCGCCAACCAACTTGTAAAAAGGAACTCCTTCGGTCGTCAGTCCCTGGGCCTGTTCGACCGCCGCGGCAAGGTGCTTGTCCAAAGCAGACTCGCCCTGGCCGGCGCCCTCATCCTGGGCCGTAATCAATGGTTGCGCTGTTTCAGGAACTGGCTCTGTCCCTGTTGTCACCCCATGAACTTCAGCTGCATTGCCCTCCCCTTCCTGGGATTCTTCCTCGAGCAGGTTAATCTTTTGAACTTCCTGCTCGATGGGGCTTTTTGGCTTCAGCTCGGGTATATCTGGAATGAAGGATTCAATGTCGATCTCTTCGGAAGGAACATCTTCCGCCTGCTCTTCTTTCTTCTCACGGACCACAGCCTTTTCCTCACGGGACCCTCCACCGGAGGCCGGAGCTGCCTTCTTCTTTGAGGAGGCAGCTCGAGCGGTAGCGGTACTGGCAGGGGCTGGCGGCTCATCCTTTTTCGTCTTGGCCATGTCATAGGCATATTTGCTCAATGCAGGGAGAACGTCAGAAAAAATCTCTTCGACAGCTGGCCGGCTGGCCAAATCAATCACGGCCGTGTTGTTAGCCAACCTGAAGGGCTCTTCGCCCTTGGCAATTTTTTCAAAGGCCTTGGTGAAAACATCTGTTCTGAAGAAGCAGGTGTCTCTTTCAATCCTTTCTTCTCCGACTTTCAGCACAACCTTGGCATAATAGCGGTTTGTTTTTTTGCTGACAGCGACCTGCTCGGCTTGTCGAAGCGCCAGCAGCAAATCCTTACGTTGGTGCCCAAGCCTTCTGGCCAACTCGCCAACGAATCCATGAAGGTCGCAGGCCAACCAGTTTGCGTCCAGTTTGTGAAACATGCTCTTCGAAGTCTGCCGAAACTCCTCGGGACGCTGGAGAAACCACTGGCCCACGGCCTGGGTCAACATCCAATGGAACTCCTTTCCTTCAGACCAGTTCCGGACACTCTCTGCATCGGATCTGAGCTGCTCATAGCTCAGGAGTTTGGACATCGCCCGCATCATTAGGTCATGCGGCATTTGCCGAAAGGTTGCTTCTGGTACGAACGTCCAAACATAGAGCATATTCCAACACGGTTTCAAATTTAGACGGCGCTCAAGCCAATGGATCTTGACCCCCTCAGGGTGCACCAAATGGAAATCAAGCAGCTCTCCCTCAAGGGTTCTGAAGACGATCGGCTTCTCCCCAAGGGAGATGATCTCCATATCATGGATTTTGGCCACATCATGAAACATCCCTACCAGGAACCCTGCGAAGCCCTGCCAGATTGGGGCCTTGCGGGTCATCTCACTGTCAACTCCATCCTCGGTAAAAATCCTACCCGATTGCCACAACTGTGCCTCTCTGCACGCGGTATCAAGAGAATGGACAAGGCCACCAAAAGGGACGTTGTGATGATGGTTTTTGGAGCTGGGAATATTCCAAAAATGAGCGATGTGGCGGTAGATAATATCCCGGATCGTCCGTTGCATTTCGGGGCTGTCTTTGATCCCTTTGAGATTGCAAAGAAAGCGATAATAGGGAGCGACCGCGCCGAAGGCCTGAAACATGTAGTCGTTCCGAACCTGTTCATAAAGAGTATGCTTGGGCTTCGCGTCCAACCGGACTTTTGGGAACAGAGAGTAGTCAATCTCGACCACATCGACACTGCCTGGAACGGGGCCTGTGGGGAGAACATACCGAGCTGGCTTCGAAGCCTTTTGGGCTCGATTAAGTGCTCTTTTGACAGCCTTCTTCGGACCTTGCTTCGGCGCTTCTCCGCTAAAAAAACCTTTCACCCAGCTATACATCTTCCATCCTTTTCGGATCAATTTTGCTCGGTCAAACGCTTGCGATTCGGTCTGGAATGGGCAGTTCTGAAACGCGCCTTTCAAGACTGATTAGCTTTCCGACATACTCTTCGATGAGTGAACGCCTTTTCATAAAGCGCTCTGTGAGGTCGAGCATAGCGTCCAAAGAAAGATCGCCAGACTGAGCATATTCGTGGACAAGTTTGAAACACATTTCTGTGTGAATTACCGTCTTAAAGAGGAGTTCTCCGAAGTAGGAGAGTAAGTACACTTCCTTCTTCTCCCCGGTCTTCCGCATCATTTGCAAGGCAATTTCTGACTTCTTTTGACGGGTTTTTTCAGTGTAATCTGTCGCATAAACTTGGCTAAGTTCATTCAAAAAATCTATGTGCGAATTCAGAAACGCTTCCCATCCCAACACCAGGTTTTTGTATTTTTCTGGCGCTAATTTTCCAAGAGCTACCGCTCGCAACAGCCTATGCGTTCGGTAATCGACAACCTCGAGCACGGAGAACATGTAATGCCCTTCAGCTGTGGATAAGTAGATGGTTTTCTTCATTTGGCCTCCACGGGCGCCTACGCCCCAACGGCAACCTTGGCCGCTTTGGCCGAAGCCTTTGCCTCAGCCTCCATCTTCGCGAACATTCGCTGCCACATTTCATCCTCGAAGTTGATTTCTTTGGCTGCCATAACCAGCATTTTGGTTAGGAGACGAGCGGTAGCGTTTGCTCCAATCTCATCCATGAAACGGATGGCCATTTGATGGTCGGGATCGGTTTCATCCAATTTTAGGCGAGGCCGATAACAGGTAAGAGCCATTTCTATTCCTTTTCTTTTCTTTACTTGATGTGATGCTGTATTAACTGGTCCCTTCTGGCCCAAAAAATGGCAAAACGCAAGCTGTGGCCATAACAAAATGGACGATCTTTTTTGCGTTCCTCATGAAGGGCGTCCAAAGAAGTCCGAAAAAAGTACAAACTCTTGGGATTATACATTTTTCAAGCCTCATGTTAGTTGGCACGGGAAACTAGAAAAGAAGTCCAAAAGAAGTGAAAAAGAAGTGTAAGCTGCTGAAATTTAGAATATTTATTTCTAGGATGATTCTGGAGGTGAATCTGGCCAGGGTATTTCGTTTGGAGATAAAGAAGTCCAGAAATTGAACAACCACTTGATATGCTGAATTTTTCCTGGGTAATAATTGCTTTGCGAGCAACCTCCAATCTGTGTCCCGAATCCCCCGTTACGTTACAAACACTCCCCCCCGAAAAAGTCTTTACCGCTTACGCGTGACAAGAACTGCGCCAGCAGTTTGAGGAGCGCGTTGTCTTTCGAGGCCCCTGAAAAATATGGCGGGCTGGGCATAATCCGCTCCCCAAGCATCCTCTCCACCATCCACCTTTGAGCCCACCTAACCCCCGCCTAATAACCACCATCCCCCACACCCTCCCGAAGTTCGCTCTGAAATCGCAAAACCCCTGGCCCTCCTACGTTCCCCCAAAACTTTCATCCTCAATTCCGGAGCCGGTTGGAGACACTCCGACGCATCGGATCCTTGCGCCAGATCATGGGACCAGGGGAAAGGGGAACACAGGGATGGGCCTGCCCCTCCGACTTCGAAGGCAAACGCATAACACTCCAGCGCCTTGGAGCCACTCCGGCGGGTCGGAGTTCACGTCAGATCATGGGACCAGGGGAACACCGGCTGGCTCCACCTCTGGTGACCGCCTTCCTCTCCCCCTACCCGACCTCCTCGTAGAAATCGGCCCAGGCGGTCCGGCCCTCCCTTTTGCACCCCAAGATACCTTTTCATCCCAAAAACGAATCTGAGGCCAATTCTGAGCGATCCAAGGGCGCAAAAAAGGGGCTCCGGAGAGCCCCGCGAGGGATGGCGAAATTGAGGATGAATTACAAGGAGGCCTTTTTCTCTTTGCGCTCGAGCTTTTTGAGCAGGTCTGTGAAGGCCTGCTCGGCGAACCCAGAGAGGGTCAGTTGCTCGCCCTCAGCCTTGCGCTGGTAGACGTGGCGCTCGACCTGGGACATGAGCAGGTTCGGCAAACTGAAAGTTCGCCTCCGACTTTGGCCCCGCCTCTTCTTCCCGAGTAGTTTGATGGCGGTCGGCAGATCCGTCGGCGTGTCACCACCCGGCCCGGCCCCCTTCACCTCAGCGGAAAAATCCAAACCTCCATCGATCATCAGGTCATCTTCTGGTTTGTTACTGGACATTTTCGACTCCAATTCGGTTGAGCAATTCAGAGGTGAAGGCCCGGATGTCGTCTGCGGCCTTGGACTTCGGCGCAGCCTGCACGACGGGCAGGTGGTTAGAGATGGCGTCTACGAAGGCCGCCCGTCGCTTGATCGTGGTTTCAAACACCTGGTCGGGGTATTTCTTGCGAAGGGCATTCCGAGTCTTCCAGTGGCGCACGCTCGGCCCAAACAAATTGAACACGATTCCCAAAAATTTGCCCTGGACTTCAGGATATGCCTCGGAGCAATCCTTGATGGCTCTGTGAACCTGGGCCATGCCCTGCATGGAGTACGGCTCTGCCATAGCGGGGATGAGCCAGTGGTCAGCGGCCAGGATTCCCGCATAGGTCAGGTTGGAGATCAGGGGAGTGTTGTCGATGACGATGAAGTCGATACGCCCATCGGTGGCAATGCTCCTGACGATCTTCGCAAACAAGCCCGGGCCGCCCTCGGCAAACTGAGCACTGGCCATGTGACTGTCCGCGGGGCAGATCCATACGTTGGGCATGACGCGCTGGGCCTTCTTGAAACGACCGGCATAGAGATCAGAGGTGCTGGATCCGTCCTCTCCACTCTCAGCCCTGAGGGTCGCTGAAAAGTTGCCCTGGGCATCATTATCGATCCCTAAGACCTTGAACCCCCGAAGGGCCAGTTCACCCACCAGGTTGAGAGCGATGGTGGTCTTCCCCACTCCGCCCTTCTGGTTTAGGAGCGAAATTACATGTGCCATGAAATTCTCCTCACAAATCGTTTTCCAAAGCAACTCATCCAGAATTTCCCGTTTTCTACCCAAATCCGTTAAGGTATACAAGAAGTAATTGTTCGTTTGCTCGCGTTCACCATTTACTCGGTGCCATAATTATGAAAGAGTGATGATGTCGCTGAGGCACGCTTACGACACGTCGCGGTAGCGCAAAGTCACGCTGTCACGGGTGAATAAATATTCGGTATGAACTGCGGAATAAGCGCGTAACCGAATAAAGGCATAAATGCTTCAGTATGACCGCGAATAATTACGCTGTCGCATACCCGAGGCTTTGCGCGGGTATGCGTAGTCACTGAGTGGGCACTTATGAAAACGGGTGTCCGAATACGCGAATACCTGAGTAGTTATGAAAACGATGAAATATTATCCGCGCACAGTGAATAGGCGGGTAATCGCATAAGCGCATAAATAATATTTACTCGTTTGCTCGTGCGCTCGCGATGAACAGCCTTCACCTCCAACCCAAAATTCCGACATGAAAAAGAACAACGACTACATCACCCCGAGAGGTGCCCTGACGATGATCGTCCTGGGTGGGCTCGCCGTGTTCATGGGATGGGAACTCCAGGCAGCATTGAGTGGTGGCGAGTCCCTGTGCGGATCGAGTGCGTGCACGGATGCCTCAGACGCCCTGCTCTTCTCTGCGACATGGATTTATGCCACTGCCGGGTTGTGGGCCCTGGGCTTGATGTGGACCCTGCCAGCTTCGCGCTTCCAAGAGGATCGGCTCAGTCTCTTCGCTCTTCTGCTGTATGCGGGCGTGGCCTTTGAAGGCGTGCTGCTCGGCCATCTGGCGAAGACCGGCACACCTTGCACCCTGTGTCTCATTGTAGGTGGCGCCATAGCCTCGATTCTGATTTTGGAATCAATTCGGAGCTGGCGTGTCGGGAGTGCAGGTGTGCTGATTTGGTGCTCGGCTGCGATGGCCTCGATGATCCTGGTGGGAGGTGGCAGCCAGGCCATCGGCAAGCACAACCTGACGGGCTCGGCTGTTATGAGGCTGGATACAATTTCAGCCCAAACTTCGACGGAATTCCATTTGTATGTTCGGTACTCGTGTCCGCACTGCGCCCGGTTGATCAGCGAACTGATCGCTCTTGATATCCAGGGTGAAGGTGGAGCCTGGTTCCTCCACATACCTGAGCGAAGGCTGAATGAACTGGATGCCAGACGCATCGCCTATGTCCAGGATCATCGGGAAATGGGGTTGAAGTGCATGCTCATCAGCAAAGGCCTACTGCATGAGAATTTGCCCGAGATTCCTGAGGACCGATTGGTCACGCTGCAGGCGAAGAGTGCACTTGCAGCAGGCGATATGGATCGCTTCGGGATGCCGGGTGTCCCCGCGCTGATAGTGCAGACCCCGGCGATCAAGGTGGAAGTAATAGGGATTACGGCCATCCTGGACACCTTGCGATTATTCCGGGTCATTCGGGAATAGTGGATTTTAGAATTTAGTTGCTCTCAATTAGGAGCAATTCGGATATAATCCCAGCCTATGAGTTATAAAGAATACGGAAGGATTACATTGCCAAAAGAATTATGGCATATTTTTAATATGGAAAGAACATTGTATGGAAAGAACATTGTTCAGTAGGTGCCAAAGATGAGAAGGCACAACAATTCAGACGAACCACATATTCCCGTGGTGCCTTTCATGGACTGTCCGGCAAAGACTTATGAAGATGAGTATGGGCAGACAAGGATGGGTCGATCTGTATTCGAGCATTGTCTAATTGTAGGTGAATTGGCCCGCGCCCTGCTGAAAAGACTGCCTGTCCACATCCGGGAAGGGCTTTTTCCTCCGGGCAGCGCCTTGATCGCCGCAGTACACGATGTCGGCAAGGTGAGTCCTACATTCTTTCTGAAACTGCAAAAGGCGGTATCAGGGGGGGATTCCCCCTGCCTCAAGGCCTTCGAGTCATATTTTGGTATAGACGAATACCAATGGGGGGGGCACGCTGGCGTAAGCGCGTTGACGCTGATTGCTGCAATTGGCCGCCCGGATATTGGTATAATTGCGGGTCAGCACCACGGTTACACATCAGAAACGGGGAATCGAGATGCCAATGCAACCGTTTTGGGTGGCGAGGTTTGGCAGCAGCAGAGAATTCAACTCATTGAGGCATTGATGCAGGCCCTCCAGGAAACTTGGCCTATGGTCGCGGGGATACCCCAGCTCAGGGTGCTGGCTGGCTTAACATCTGTCGCGGACTGGATCGGATCAGGCTATTTTTTTGAACGGCCGGAGCAGCCATGGCAACCCCAAATTGAGAGAGCCCTGGATCAGGCTGGATTTATTATACCAATGGTCCGCAAAGGGCTGACTTTCGGCGATATTTTCAAGGATCAGGACGGACATCCGCTGACCCCAAATGACAGCCAGCTCATCCTGCAACGTCACTGCCTTGTCGCCGGTGTTTACGTTCTCGAAGCTCCGATGGGGCTGGGCAAGACCGAAGCCGCCTTGTATGCCGCCTACCTCGCGCTGGAACGGGGTGAAGCGCGCGGCATCTACTTTGCTTTACCAACACAGCTGACCTCCAACAAAATTCACGAACGATTCGAGCAGTTTCTTCAGACTACCTTGGAGGACGAGAGCCCGCACAAGCACGCCCTTCTTCTGCATGGCAGCGCGTGGTTGATGGAGCATGAACTGGGGGAAGAAGGCCGACCGGGGGGCGGATGGTTTAACAGCAGCAAACGCGGCCTATTGGCCCCCTTCGCCGTGGGAACTCTGGATCAGGCCCTGATGGCGGCCATGCATGTGAAGCATGGCTTTGTGCGTGCCTTTGGATTGGCTGGCAAGGTTGTAATTCTGGACGAAGTACACAGTTATGACGCCTACACGAGCGTGATACTCGACGAGTTGATTGCGTTGCTGCGCCAATTGGACTGCACCGTCATCATCCTTAGCGCCACGCTGAGCCGTGCCCGGCGTGCTCAATTGCTGGGGCAGGAAGTGACAACCAACCACTATCCTTTAATCACGGCGTCACCAAATCACAGTGCGGCGTTGCTTGCCGAACTACCAGTGGCGTTGCCGGGCCAGAGCAAAGTCGGACTCAGGCTGATGCCTATGGCGCATGAACCAGCCCTTGAAGAAGCCCTGAACCGTGCACAGTCAGGACAGCAGGTGCTCTGGATTGAAAATACGGTGCAGGAAGCCCAGACGAGATATTTTGATTTCGCTGCCCGGTGCCAGGAGGAAGGGATCGACTGTGGCTTGCTGCACTCACGCTTCACCATGGCCCATCGCCAGTGCAATGAAGATAAGTGGATCGCCTATTATGGAAAACAAGGCTGGGACAAGCGGGCCAAGCAAGGGCGTATTCTGATCGGCACTCAGGTGCTGGAACAATCTCTTGATATCGATGCCGATTTTCTTATTACACGCTTCGCCCCCACCGACATGCTTCTGCAAAGGCTTGGCCGCCTCTGGCGCCACGCAGCCACTCCCAGGGCGTCAAGCGCACTGCGCGAGGTCTGGATTCTAGCGCCAGAATACCACGCCGCAGTCGCACAACCGCAGGCCCATTTTGGCGCAACAGCGTCCGTCTATGCCTCCTACATCCTGTGCCGTACCCTCGAGGTATGGGGAGCGCAGTCCAGTTTCATCGGACATGTGGTCCTGCCTGGGGATATCCGTACGTTAATCGAACGAACCTATGCTGAGCGTGATGAATCGGCCCCCCTTGCGCAGTGGAAGCGCGAGCTGCACGAAGGCACCCGATATCGAAAGGGACTCAGGGCGCTGCAGCAACTTGCCCGTCTTACGTTGGCTCAGCAGGGCAAGACTTTGCCTGAGTCCAAGGCTCAGACCCGTTACAGCGAACAGGATAATGCCGACTTGCTACTACTCAAGGCGTTTGAACTGGATGGTCACGAGAAGCGGACTCAACTTACCCTCCTGGATGGCTCCAGGATTAACATACCATGGCAACGACACCGCTTGACCAGGGTCCAGTGGAGACAAAAGGCGGCTCTTTTGACCGCGCATCTGGTGCAGTGCCGGCAGACCCAACGACCAAACCCGCCGTTGCGGACTTGGTGTGAAAAGGCAGGGTTGGGCAACGTGTTCTATCTGGGACACCCGGCCATGGATGAAGCGGGGTTGTCGGTAGCCGTCGTCGCGCCAACCGGTGAACTCAAATCCCTCGATGGCAGTTCGCTTAGTGACAGATTCACGTATCGGTATCGACATGATCTCGGCCTACAGATCAACAAGATTAAGGAGTGACAGTTGAAAAATCGATTCAATCTGATTGATGAACCCTGGATTCCCGTAGTGGACATAGGCAGGGCCAGCTTGAACGAGATTTTTGCCAGGCCGGAGTATCGGGCGCTTGGAGGAACTCCTGTGCAGAAAATCGCCCTTATGAAGCTATTGCTGGGCATTGCCCAAGCCGCGGCGACTCCGGCGGATGACGCGCAATGGCAGGATTGGGGTTGGCAGGGAATGTCTCAGCGTGTGCTCGAATATCTGGGCCAGTGGCATGATCGCTTTTTTCTTTATGGGGAGAGCCCATTCCTGCAAATACCTGCAATCATCTCTGCGGAGGCCAAACCTTTCGGGGCCGTGCTACCTGACGTGGCCACGGGCAATACCACCGTACTCACGCAGAGCCAAGCTGAAAAGCCGCTGGACGATGCTGACAAGGCCTTGCTGCTGATTACGCTCATGGGCTTTGCCCTTGGCGGGAAGAAAGCAGACAACAGGATAGTGCTGAGCCCGGGCTATCAAGGCAAAAACAACGACAAGGGAAAGCCCTCGACGGGAAAACCGGGGCCTTCTGTAGCGCACATGGGCTTGCTGCACAGTTTTTGCCAAGGCAACTCGCTCCTGAAGAGTGTTTGGTACAACGTGGTCAGCCATGCCGAACTAGCCAATCTGTCCATGTATTCTGGAGGATTGGGAGTGCCCCCATGGGAAAGCATGCCCAAAGGAGAAGCTTGCCCGATTGCGCTGGCGCTGCGAAGCTCTCTTATGGGTCGTTTAATACCCTTGTCGCGCTTTTGCCTATTTTGTGAGCGCGGCTTGCACTATTCGGAAGGTATCGCGCACGACAGCTACAAGGAAGGGATGTACGATCCTTCAATCACGGTCAACCAATCGGGGAATGCGCTCAAGGTTTTTTGGGCAAACCCGGAGAAACGCCCCTGGCGCGAGCTGACGTCCCTTCTTGGCTTCATAGCCCAGCAAAACAGCAATTATGATTGCATCCAACTCCGGCTTTCACTGCCCAAGGCGATTCGATGCCATGAAGATGTGGCGATTTGGTCGGGCGGATTGAGAGTCAGCAGCAATGCCGGGGAACAGTATGTTTCCGGCTCCGACGACGGAGTCGAATCCCTGCTGTGGCTGGAGCCGGATCAACTTGGTGAGATTTGGTTTTCACATTTCCAGCAGGAAATGGACGCTCTCGATTCCATTGGCAAGTCGCTTTATGGATGCGTGATGGGATATTTCAAGGCGCAGTTGATAGATGGCGAAAAAATTGCCGCTCAAGCGACAAATCTTTTTTGGCAACTTTGCGAACGCGATGCCCAAATGCTGATCGATCACTGTGAGCAGCCGGATAAAAGATTCGAGCTGCGTCGCAAGTTTGCCCGTTATGTCGAACAGACTTTTGACCGTTTCTGCCCCAATCAAACCGCCCGTCAACTGGACGCCTGGGCCAGGAGCAAGCCCAGCTTCGGCAAGTATTTGCAACAGGAGGAAGCATGAACAACCAAGCACAAAAGCTCAGTGATTCCTTTGTCGGCTATTTGTTCCAGCGATGCGCGCAGGACAAAGGATTTGCCGCCAGGCTGCGCAGAGCCGACAACCCCGCTACCGAATTCCAGAGTTGGGATACTTTGGCCGCTTTTGGCGTAAACCTTGAATTTGCCCCCGAGCGGCAGCCTTTTGCCCTTATTGCGGCGGCGGTGGCTCGTTGCCAAAAACTGACTAATGGCACCCTGAGCTTGGGTAAAGCGATAGCTCACTGTTTTGATGACGGAAATCAAAGCGATCAGGCCAAAGCCCGGCTGCGGCGGCTGCTGGCCTGTGATCAGATCGAAGAACTTTGCCGCATCCTGCGGCCTCTGCTCAGCTTGATCCAGAGCAGGGTTTCCCAACCGCTCGATTACGCCAGGCTCCTCAACGAGTTGCGGTGGTTTGAACGTTCTGCCCAACAAACCAAGGCCCGTTGGGCACAGCAGTTTTATGGCAGAACCGCAGAAACCGAAAAGGAGCAATCATGACCCAATATGCCAGCGTTCTCAGGCTGGATCGGGCCGCCGTGAAGGCGCTCAAGGTCACCGATCTCTACTCCTTACACCGTGTAGTCTACAGCCTTTTTGATGACGTTCGCACAGCGCACGAAAAGCAGTCCAATCAATCCAGTGGTATCCAATGGGTTGATAAGGGGGGGGATCACCAGGCCCGGCATATCCTGATCCTTTCAAATCGTGAGCCCATACCATGCCCGCACGTTCAACTTGAAAGCAAGACCTTACCCGAGATGTTTCTTGATCATCAGCACTACCGCTTCGCGGTAACCATCTGCCCTACGCGGCGTGACAGCCAGAGTCGGAAACTGATGCCGGTAAAGGGAAGAGGCGCCATAGCGGACTGGTTTTGCGAACGGGCTTCGATCAGCTGGGGCTTTGCAGTCGATCCCGGGCGCTTGCAGGTTGATGACGTGAAAGTCCAGAACTTCAAGGGCAAGCAGGGCGTGCCTGTCACCCTGCAGCAGGCGAGTCTGAACGGTTTTTTGTCGGTCAGCGACCGGTCGTTGTTTCAGGAAAGTTTCCGCAACGGGATTGGGCGTGGTCGCAGCTTTGGCTGCGGTCTGTTGCAGATAGTCCCGATCATTGAAAACCCATTTTTATGATAAGGAAAAAAACATGTCCCAATCATTCAAGAACACCCGCATTGAATTCCATATCCTGCAATCCTTCCCGGTAACCTGCCTGAACCGCGACGATGTGGGTGCGCCGAAAACCGCAGTGGTGGGAGGCGTCACCCGTGCCCGCGTCAGTTCCCAGTGCTGGAAACGTCAGGTGCGGCTGGCGTTGCCTGATTTTGGCGTGAAATTGGGCCTTCGAACGAAAAAGGTGGCTGATCTGTTGTCCGCCCAATGTTTGGAGGCCGGGGCGACAGCCGAACAGGCGCAGGCATGCGGCACCAAGATGGCCGAACTGCTGGCCGATGACACGCTGCTGTTTATCAGCGACAGCGAGACCAAGGCCTTTGCCGGTTATGCGCAAGGGCTGGCATTTGATGCAGACAAATTAAAAGATAAGGAACTGGCCAAAGTGGCCAAGAAAACGCTCAATCCCGCATTCGACGCCCTCGACATAGCCCTGTTCGGTCGCATGGTAGCCAAGGCCGCGGATATGAATGTCGAAGCAGCCGCGTCATTCAGCCATGCCATCTCGACCCACAAGGTATCCAACGAGGTCGAGTTTTTCACGGCCATGGATGACCTTCAGGATGAGCCCGGCTCTGCCCATATGGGAAGTCTCGAATTTAACTCCGCCACCTACTACCGCTATGTCAGCTTAGATTTGGGGCAGCTGGCCCAAACCCTGGGCAATAAAGATATGCATGCCAGCGCCGAACAACTGCAGCAGGCTGTTGGCAATTTTACCAAAGCCCTATTTGTAGCCATTCCCACAGCCCGGCAAACCACCCAGTCCGGCGCCAGTCCTTGGGAGTTTGCCAAAGTGCTGGTGCGCCAGGGCCAGCGACTGCAGGTGCCGTTTGAAGCGCCAGTGAAGGCCGCACATGGAGGGTTTCTAGAACCTAGTGTTGCTGTGTTGAAAGATTATCTCGCCAAGAAAGAAAGATTGTCGGGATCTTTGTTCGGCAAGTTGGGCGACTATGAGTGGGGTGAGCGTGAGGATTATAGTTTGGATCAGCTGATCCGGGACTTGCAAAGCCATGTGGAGTGACCCCATGAACCCATATCTTTTGCTATGGCTGGAAGGACCGCTGCAAAGCTGGGGACACGACTCCCGTTTTGGCCGGCGGGAGACGTTGCCGTTTCCCACCAAGTCAGGGGTAATGGGGATTATCTGCGCTGCATTAGGGGCTGGGGGCAAGCAGACCGACCTGCTCGCCGACTTTGCGGACCTTGATATGCAAGTCTGCGCTTTTAGCCGCAAAAACAGCAAGGGGGAGCCTGCTCCTCGTGAACCCCTGCTACGGGATTTTCATATGGTGGGCAGTGGTTACGATGAGGCGAATCCTTGGCAATCCCTCTTGATCCCAAAGACCAGTGAAGGAAAGAAGGCGGTTGGGGGAGGGGCCAAAATGACCTTCCGATACTACCTGCAAGATCGAACTTTTGCCGTTTTGTTGCAGGTGCCAGCCCAACAGCGTGATGCCGTTGTGCACGCCCTGCAGCATCCCGTGTGGGATCTTTGCCTGGGTCGTAAAAATTGTGCGCCTACAGAGTTCATCTTTCAGGGCACGTATTCTTCTCTTGCGCAGGCCAAAGAGGCTGCAGGCAAGCTGGCGCATGAGAAACAGAGATTCCAGGATTTTACAGTGGTCCAAGGCGTCGACACGGGGGAGAGCATGACTCTGAACGATGTGCCGATCCAGTTTGGCACACATAAACGATACCGGGATCGGCAAGTGACCATAATTTCAGAGACTTAGCGATTATGGCCGACAATCAACGTCTATTTGTCAAAATCACTCGAGAGTCATTGCCTCAGGTCAAGGACAAGTATCCTTTCATATATCTAGAGCGGGGCCGCCTTGAGATTGATGATAGCAGCCTAAAGTGGCTGGACGCAGATGGCAACGTGATCCGGTTGCCCGTGGCGACCATCAACACCCTATTGCTGGGTCCTGGCACCACCCTGACTCATGATGCGGTGAAAACGGCGGCAGCGGCCAATTGTTCCATATGCTGGGTGGGGGAAGATAGCCTGCTGTTTTACGCGGCAGGCTTCTTGCCCACTGCAACAACTCGCAATCTGAGGCGACAAATGGAACTGGCATGTAACCCTAAATCCGCGATTGATGTTGCGCGACGCATGTTTGCATGTCGGTTTCCAGACATGGATCTAACCGATAAAAACCTTAATGAAATGAGGGGCATGGAGGGGCTCCGGGTGCGTGCCCTTTATCAGCAAAAGGCAGAGCGGTATGGGGTTGGCTGGAAGGGACGGAAATTTGTTCCCGGCAAGTTCGAACTCGCAGACACTACGAATCAAATCCTGACATCAAGCAATGCAGCTCTTTATGGTATACTTTGCTCATCCGTACACGCCATGGGCTATTCTCCACACATTGGTTTTATTCATTCGGGCAGTCCATTACCCTTTATTTATGATTTAGCGGATCTATATAAAGAATATCTCTGCATAGATCTGGCCTTTTCTCTCACTCGCGAGATGGCCGGTCTTTATAACAAATACACGGTGTCGGATCAGTTTCGTAAAAGGGTGATTGAAATGAATCTTTTAGAAAAAACAGCTAATGATATAAAGCAGCTATTGGGCGCGCCTGGTGTTGGTTGTACTGGCTAATGACTTACCGCCAGCGGTGCGCGGACGAATGAAACTCTGGTTTGTTGAACCGAAGCCCAACGTTTTTGTGTCGGGATTGAAGGATTCTGTGGCAAACGAGGTTGTTGAATATCTTTACAAACACTGTTCTCCCTCCACCGGTGTCTTGATTTTTAAGAGTCTGTCAAGGCCACCAGGGTACGAAATCAGAACAATAGGTTCTCCAACCAAAAGCATGATAGAATTATCGGGGTTGCAACTGGTCATCGAGAAGCACAAGGGAAGAATTTAGCAGGTGTGTTGTCTGGTCTGAAAAATGGATTCTAAACTAAGTGTTGGGATATTTCTCATGCCTATATGCAGGTATGAATTCAAAATTATCTAAATATTCGCAGAGTCTTCCCCACGCACGTGGGGGTGTTTCCCATGCTGCCGTCAAGCTCTTCTTTACCATCAAGTCTTCCCCACGCACGTGGGGGTGTTTCCGTCACCAACTTCCTTGACGGCTTGGTCCTTCAGTCTTCCCCACGCACGTGGGGGTGTTTCCTTTCCCCGATTGAGCGGATCAATGCCGCTAGGGTCTTCCCCACGCACGTGGGGGTGTTTCTGCCTGTGACCTCGCCTCGGGGCATGAGGACCAGTCTTCCCCACGCACGTGGGGGTGTTTCTTTTAGGAGGCCGCTGATGCCCACCAGAGATGAGTCTTCCCCACGCACGTGGGGGTGTTTCCAACCATAATTGGCAGGTCGTTGTACATGGTCTGTCTTCCCCACGCACGTGGGGGTGTTTCCGGCAAAGCCATCATGATGTCACTAGAGCGGGCGTCTTCCCCACGCACGTGGGGGTGTTTCTCACAATCCATCCTGACTGTTTTGACGAAGGCGGTCTTCCCCACGCACGTGGGGGTGTTTCTGACTACGCTCAGAGATTGCCCGATATGCGGCGGTCTTCCCCACGCACGTGGGGGTGTTTCCAACGCAAAGCTCGGGTTCGACGATGGCCTGAAGTCTTCCCCACGCACGTGGGGGTGTTTCCATGACCGTCAGGAACGGCAGCACGTTTGAAAAGTCTTCCCCACGCACGTGGGGGTGTTTCTACGCATACGCGCTACGGGACGAGATTGCGCGGGTCTTCCCCACGCACGTGGGGGTGTTTCCAACAACATGCACATGCGGGCACTCGCGGGTGCGTCTTCCCCACGCACGTGGGGGTGTTTCTGACCAGATCAAACCCCGGCCCCTTGGCCCATAGTCTTCCCCACGCACGTGGGGGTGTTTCCAGAGAGGAGAGGGAACGAGTATGAGCACCAAGGTCTTCCCCACGCACGTGGGGGTGTTTCTCAAAGTCTTCATGTTTGTCCCTCTCAGTTTCTGTCTTCCCCACGCACGTGGGGGTGTTTCTATTTGCAAGCGGCGGGACAACGCCCCGGCTAAGTCTTCCCCACGCACGTGGGGGTGTTTCCCGGAAGTCTGTACCGACTATCCTCTGTTAACGGTCTTCCCCACGCACGTGGGGGTGTTTCTCGGCAAGCATGGTGACGGTCACGCCGATGCTGGTCTTCCCCACGCACGTGGGGGTGTTTCTATCCAAGCGCATTGTGCGCGTGACGACGGCGAGTCTTCCCCACGCACGTGGGGGTGTTTCTTTGGCGGTTGAAACAGGGTGGCACCTGCCGCCGTCTTCCCCACGCACGTGGGGGTGTTTCCAACTGGCTCTGGGATGGGCCACGCAAGTACAGGTCTTCCCCACGCACGTGGGGGTGTTTCCGGCTCAAAGAAGCCCGTGCCGCCATCGCCTTC
>Ga0180007_10000578_pt1 | contig 58875 bp, 59 predicted proteins | sample MM_PC_MetaG_FD_121122 | JGI IMG/M metagenome (GOLD analysis project Ga0180007, IMG submission 121122) | Groundwater microbial communities from the Aspo Hard Rock Laboratory (HRL) deep subsurface site, Sweden - MM_PC_MetaG | ecosystem: Environmental > Aquatic > Deep subsurface > Groundwater...
GGTTTCAGAATGCGCCAGGCCTGCTCCAGCCAACTGACCGTAAACCCGGAATAATCCGCTTTTGTGATTTCATTGTATCCCTCCAACACCCGGGAAGCCTTTCGATTATAGTTTCCCCGCACTGCTTTGAAATCGATGGCAAAGGGGGGATCGGTGACAATCAGGTCAATGCAATTATCCAGCATCTGCGGCATCCCGGCAATGCAATCCTGGTGATATATCTGATCGAATTCCAGCATAGTCTCGGAATTAATAGTTTTACCTGTTCCTGCGGCGGTCCCGCCCTGTCTGTCCGGCAGCCGCCGGATACAGGCAGGTCAAGGGCAATTAACCGCGCAGTTTATCAATCAGCCGGGGTTTTTTCCGGCGGGCTTTTTTATCGCTCTTTTTCTTCTCGCCGGTATCGGCATAATAGTAATAGTAGTGATAGTAGTAGTAATAGGAATCGTAACCACTGGAGATATTGACGCCGTTGAGCACCGCGCCGATTAGGTTGGTATTGACCTGTTTCAGCAGATCGATGGAGCGCCGCAGCACCCGGAGATCCGTACTACCGGCCTTGACCACCAGCAGAATGGCGTCGGTCATCTTGGACAGAATACTGGCGTCGGTGACCGCGATAATCGGCGGTGAGTCAATCAGTACGATATCAAACTTTTCCTTCATCCGGACTATAAAATCCTTGAGTTTTTGGCTGGCTAGTAGTTCTGAGGGATTCGGCGGGAGATCCCCGCAGGTTACCAGGTAGAGGTTTGGCACCTCGGTTTCCCGGATCACATCCTGGTCATTCAAATCCTGGACCAGACGCTGGGTCAAGCCCGGAGCCCGGGGCAGCTCAAAGACCTTGTGCAGCACGGGTTTCCGCAAATCCGCGTCGATCAGCAGCACTTTTTTCTCCAGGTTGGCAAAGGTGATGGCCATGTTCACCACGGTGGTGGATTTGCCGTCGCCGGGACCGGCGCTGGAGACCACCAGGCTGCTGAAGGGTTTATCAGGGTTCATAAACTGGATATTGGTGCGCAGGGTCCGGTAGGCCTCGGCCACTGTGGACTTGGGATCGTAGTGGGAGATCATCCTGGATTTCAGGGTATACTCCTCTTCATCCATCTTACCGGCGGCCTGTCGCGTCTTTTCCATGGAACTCTTAATATCGATCTTCGGCACAATGGATATCGTCGTCAAACCCAGCTTGTCCAGATCTTCGCTGCTGCGTACCGAGTGGTCCATATACTCTTTCACAAAGGCAATTCCCACGCCCAGACCAATACCCATGAACATCCCCAGCAGCAGGTTCATTTTCTTTTTGGGCTTGATCGGTTTTTCCGGAGGGGTCGCCGGGTCTACAATGCGGATATTGCTGATCTTGCTGGCTTCGGTGATGCGGGATTCCTGGTATTTAGTCTTCATCAGGATGTAGTACTTTTCATTGACCTGGCGCTCCCGGTCCAGCCGGGCAAATTCCAGACTGCGTTCGGGCAGCTCGTTCAAGCGGCTATTGTATTGGTCCACCAGCTTCTTGTATTCGTTGCCCTTGCTCTCTAAAGCAATAATATCAACGGTGCTGAACAGGACATTGCGCAGCAGCTCCAGGGAAATCTGGGACTGTTCCTGGGGCGACAGACCTAAATTGGTCAGATTCTGGGCCTCTTTGAAAAGCCTGGCTTTCAATTCTACACCACGTTTGTCCATCTCCCGGATGGCTTCGTGTTTGGGATCCAGGCCCTGGACGATCATGACGGTTATTTTTTCCCCTTCGATTTCAGCAATGGCATTGCGCAGCTGGGTAATCAGGGGATTGGTGGTATTAATCGCCTCATCGACGATCCACTTCTCCCGTTCGTTGAGCATCTCCTGCTGGTTTTTCAGTTTCTGCCGGGAGACCTGCAATTCCGCCAGGGAGGTGTAATAGATGGCTTCAAAGGTGGAGAGCTGATCGATCAGGGTCTGGGCCGTTTCATCCAGCACATAGACCCCGGTCCGTTTTTGAAATTCCGTCAGGGCCTCCTCGGATTCGGTCAAATCTTTTTCAATGTCCTCCAGCTGCTCCTCCAGAAAGTCCTTCATCTCCACTACTTCACCCAGGTTAAACTCCTCATCGAGACGCAGGTATTCATCGGCAATCAGGTTGGCCAGGAAGGCGGCTTCATAGGGATCGATGGAACTGATTTTCAGACGAATGGCCTCGGTATCCCGGATCGGTTCCACGGTCATGGAAGCCTTGATGGCCCGGACGATCGCCCGATCCAGACTGTCAACTACGGCCAGTTCCTCCTCCGGAGCTCCCAGGAGCAGGCGCTTGATTCCGGACTTGGCGGCGCCCATCACATCGGTGAGACTGACCCCTTTCTGCTGGTACTTCCGGGTACCCAGGATATAGAGGCTGTCGGCAAAGGCGGACTGTTTCATGCGCTGAACCACCCGGCGGCTGAGGTAGTCGCTCTTGAGCACTTCGATCTCGTTGTTGACCTTCATGTAATTGCCCATCATGAAGGGATTCTGGAACAGCGTCGAGGTCTGTCCCTGACGCCCGGCCAGCATCAGCAAAGTTGAGGATTCATACTCCGGCGCGGCCGTAAAAGTATAGTAGACCGTGGCCGTCATAATCAGGATAAAGGAGATCCCAATGATCCAGCGGCCCCGGAAAATGATTCGTAAATAGTCCTGCAGGGATACTTCGTTTTCCTGAAAATCCACCGGCCTCTGACCCTGTCCGTTCATTCCTTCCATCTATGCACCTAACTCTTGGTTTATATCGTTCTTGGTTTCTGTATCCTTCACATGAATGTGGTATTTGATAAAATAGGCGAATCCAATGCTGGTCAGTGAGATAAATCCCACGGCGTGTAAAATAACCGCAATCGCCTGTGCCTGACTCAGTTCATATCCCATGTAAAGCAAAATTCCGATGGCTCCGGCGTGATAGGTTCCCACGTATCCCGGCGCAGAAGGCACTGCTATAATAGCAGAAGTTACGAAAAAAAGCAATAAAAGGTTCTGAAAACTGAAAAAAACATTCAGCGCCGTTCCGGTCACCCAGACATTAAAGATGCTCATCACCCAGACAATCATGGTCATCAGGGAGATCAGGCCCAGATGGGGCGTCTGGCGCAGGGTGCGCAAGCCCTTTATAAAATTCCGGATCGGTTGAATCAGTTTCCGATAGCGGTTGCTATTCGCCAGTTTGCCGCTGAAATAGCCGCTCAGGGCGGCCTCTTTGTGGCGCAACAGGAGCAGCAACAGCAGGAAAAGACAAAGCACTCCCGCCGCCCCGGCCCCGCTCCAGCGCATCCACTCCGGCCATACGGGAAAAAACGCCAGAATCGTGATAGGCAGGAGGACCATAAAAAAGAGCACATCCAGCAGGCGCTCGATCACCACGGTACCGAAGATGGAAACCGTGGAAATCCCGGTGGTTTTATTCAGGGCATAGGAGCGCAGGATCTCGCCAAAGCGCAGGGGGAACACATGGTTGCCGAAATAGCAGACCATCTGGGCCCCGAAGACAGCGCTCAGGGGAGCCGGTTTCAGGGGCAAAATCAGGTAGCGCCAGCGAATGGCCCGCAGAAATATCTGAAAGACCATGACCAGCATGGCCAGCAGAAATAGCGTCACATTGGTTTCTTTCAGTGATAACATGAACTCTACTGCGTCAAATTTGCGGAAGCCCAGCCAGAGCCCCAGCAGACTGACGGCAATTCCCAGGAGGGTTTTTATATTCAGAAAGCGGCGTTTTGGGGTGGCTGTCGCGGTCATGGGCGTAAATCAATCAGTTCTTTGGCTTCCAGCCGTTTAGTATCAAAAAGAATCTCCGCTACTGCTGCCTGGATTCCTTTGGGAGTACTGAACTGGATCACGGTTTTCAGGTTGTTAAAATCCAGATAGGTGGCCGATTGCAGCAGTCCGGACTCCCGGCCGATCTTTAAAAATATCGCATTAAAATAGTCGTTGTCGTCCCGGGTCTTCAAGCCCAGGGATCTGGTTTCACCCCGCTTGGGGGCCTCCACGGAGACCACCCGGAAATTGGCCCAGTTGCCAAAGAGCATGTCAAAAATAAACTTCAGGCTGGACTGGGGATCCAGGACTTCGATAATGACCTGGTGGTTCTGTTTGTCGTAACTCCAGAGCCACTGGCCGTCATAAATGATCTCCTGACCGATGAAATCAACCCGGAATTGCTCAGCGCCGGCGATGTAAAAACTCCCCACCGACGACTGATAGTCCTCGGCATTGCGGTCGTAATACTGGACAATTTCAAAACTCAGGACACAGGGGGTCTGGGCCCGATAACGGGCCGACATCCGGTCCAGCAGCGGCTGCCCCTCCTGGGAGGGCAGCTGACGGGGCGGTAATAACATACCCAGGAACAGGGTCAGGACAAGTGTAAGGCTGCGATTTTTCATCATCATAAATTAGTCGATTAAATTACGTTCTCTGTCTGTCTATCCTTGTGATCTTGCTCACGATTCGTGGGCGGATACTTCAATCAAACTGACTGGTGTCGATATCCTCAAGATAGGTCTCGTCAACCAACACATCCCGGGCCTTGCTGCCGGTAAAGGACCCCACAATGCCCGCAGCTTCCAGTTCATCGATCAGCCGGGCCGCCCGGGAATAACCGATCCGCAGGCGCCGCTGCAGCAGGGAAATGGAGCCCTGCTGATGGGTCACAACGAGGCGTAGCGCCTCATAGAACAGGGCATCCCGTTCACCGTTGCTGGCAGCGCCAAAATCCTCGCTGTTCTGCTCCTGGACCGAGGGCAGTTCCAGCTCCCCGGATTTGGGCTGTTTCTGGATATGGCCCAGAATCTTCTCCAGCTCCTCCAGGGAAATGTAGGCGCTGTGCAGACGGGTGGTTTCGGGTGTCTGGGGTGTGGTAATCAGCATATCACCTCGCCCCAGCAGTTTTTCCGCACCGTTGAGGTCCAGGATAGTACGGGAATCCACCTTAGAGGCCACCTGAAAGGCGATCCGGGCCGGGAAATTGGCCTTGATCACCCCGGTAATCACATCCACCGAGGGACGCTGAGTGGCAATGATCAGGTGAATGCCCACTGCCCGGGACATCTGCGCCAAACGGGTAATCGGCTCTTCCACCTCTTTGGCGGAGGTCATCATCAGGTCGGCCAATTCGTCGATAATAACGACAATATAGGGCAGGTGTTCCTGATCCAGCTGGCCCTTTTCCACTTTTAGATTGTATTCCGCAATGTTGCGAACCGTGGCCCCGGCCAGAATATCGTAGCGGCGTTCCATCTCGGCTTCCACGGACCGCAGGGCCACGATGGCGTTGTCGGGCCGGGTAATCACGTACTCGTCCAGATCTTCAGAGGTAATCAGGTGATATTTTTCCAGGGCCCGGTAGGCCGAGAGTTCCAGTTTCTTGGGATCGATCAGGACAAATTTGACCTCATGAGGCTTGGCCCGGTAGAGTATCGAAGTAATAATGGTATTGATGCAGACACTCTTGCCGGAACCCGTCGCGCCAGCAATCAGCAGGTGGGGCATTTTGGCCAGGTCCAGGACACTGACGTCACCGGAGGTGGTCTTGCCCAGGGCAATGGTCAGGATGGACTCGGACTCGGCAAAGAGCCGGGAGCCCACGATGCTGCGCAGGTAAACGATAGCGGGATGCCGGTTGGGAATCTCCACCCCCACCACGGATTTTCCGGGAATCGGCGCCACGATGCGGATGCGTTTGGCTTTCAGCACCCGGGCCAGGTCGTCGGCCAAGCCGGCGATGCGGCTGACCCGCACGCCCGAGGCCGGTTCAATTTCATAGCGGGTAATCACCGGACCCGGTGAAACATGCACCACATGCCCCTTGACGCCAAAGGTCTCCAGGGATTCCTCCAGAAGTTTGGCGTTGCTGATCATCTCCTCTTTACTGACCTCGTGGTCGGTCTCTTCCGGAAAATCCAGAAAATCCAGGGAGGGCAGGATATAATCCCGGCGGGCGGCTTTTTCCTGCAGGCTGTCCACATGTTCAATGTCTTTGTCACCCACCGCTTTAGCCACCGTAAAAACCGGCGCCTCTTCGGTATCCAGCAGAGCCTTCCCGGGGGCGGGTTTTGGTTTGGGGGGTTCTATAGGCCGGTCCAGATCCTCCTGTGCAATCGTAATTTCCCGTTTGGGTTCGCCGCTCTGCAGCGGTTTTTCCGGCACTTTGGGCAAGGTTATTTTTTTTCTTTTTTCCTTCAGGGCCTTTTTGGCAGCCTTTGCGGCGGCTTTTTCGGCCGGTCGCTTCGCGTTGCGCCCTTTGCGAAGATTTAGCAGGTAATCAAAGGGTCCGTAAAAACTCCAGGAAAAATAGGCCCGGATCGTCACCAGGGCCAGGACGCTCAGAAAGACAATGGCCCCGTACAGACCCATAAAATCCACAGTGGTTTTGGCGATCATGCCGCCGATCAGCCCGCTGTAGCGAAAGCCCATGGCGCCGACAATCCGCGCTTTTACCGCCGGCAGGGCCAGGGCTACGGCGGCCAGCAGGGCCAGCAGAAGGACATAAATTGTAAACCGGATCAGGACTTTAAAATTTCGCCGGGCAAACATCCACCAACCCCAGAGGACCAGCAGCACGGGCAGCACAAAAGCCGCCGCACCGATGGTATACTTGATCAGGTAATGGGCAATAAACACCCCCAGAATGCCCATCCAGTTGCCGATGACCACATTCTTTGAGATTGTCGGTTCTTCCAGGGAGTTGTAGGAGATCAGGCTCAGGAATACCAAAATTCCCAGGCCGATCAATAAGAGACCGGTGATTTCCTGCCGTTTCATACTCATACCGTTCGTGCCTCAACAAAGGGTGGTTTGACCAGTTCTGCTTTCAGTTTTTTACTCCGGACGTCGATCAGCAGTTCCGCACCGAGGCGGCTGAATTCACTCCGGACATAGCCCAAACCGATCCCGATGTTCAGGCTGGGTGACTGGGTCCCGCTGGTCACGACGCCGACCTCGCTGTCACCGGCGAAAATCCGATAGCCATGACGGGGAATGCCTTTATCCTTCATCTCAAAGGCGATGAGCCGGCGCTCCGGTCCGTTTTCCTTGATCTTCAGGAGCACATCCCGGCCGATAAAATCGCCACTGTTCAGTTTGGTGATCCAGCTCAGTCCCGCTTCCAGGGGATTGGTGGTCTGGTCGATATCGTTGCCGTAAAGGCAGTATTTCATCTCCAGTCGCAGAGTGTCCCGGGCCCCCAGGCCCACGGCCTGAATATCGTAATCCCGACCCGCCGTAAACAGGGCGTCCCAGAGCCGGACACTGTGGGCCGGATCGTGATAAAGTTCAAAGCCCCGTTCACCGGTATAGCCGGTGCGGGAAATCAGCATCGGAAAACCCGCCAGTTCCCCTTCAACAAAATGATAAAAGGGGATATTGTGCAGGGCCAGCTCGGTCAGTTTCTGGAGCACGGCAAAACTATCGGGCCCCTGGATGGCCAGAAGCGCCGTCTTTTCGGAAATATTGCGCAGTTCCACACCTTTTAGAAGGTTTTCCTTCGCCCAGGCATAATCTTTATCAATGTTGGAGGCGTTGACCACCATCATATAGTGATCCTTAAAGCGGTAAACCAGCAGGTCGTCCACAATCCCGCCGTCGGGATAGCACATGGCCGAATACTGTACCTGGCCAATGTCCAGAGCCGTCACATCGTTCACAGTCAGCCGGTTTAAAAAGGCCTCGGCGTCGGGGCCTTTGACCACGAATTCACCCATGTGGGTCACATCGAAAACCCCCACGGTATTCCGCACGGCCCGGTGTTCATCCATGATGCCGCTGTATTGGATCGGCATGAGATAGCCCGCGAAGGGCAGGATCCTGGCCCCCAGGGCCAGATGCTGCTGATAAAAAGGCGTTTGCTTGTCAGTTTCCATCAAATATCCTCGCTTACATATTATTCAGGGCGCTCTTCAGGATCGCTTCCACCGAGGTGTCAGTACCCAGTTCCTGAGAGGCTTTCTTGAGTGCATTCAAGGCCTCAGCCCGCCGGTAGCCCAGGGACAACAGGGCCTTCAGGGCCTTCAGGGCCTCATCACTGATACTGCCGCTGAACAGGGCGTCAAATCCATCGGGAAGCGGCTCATCAGCCCCGCTGAATTTCTCCCGCAATTCCACGATAATCCGCTGGGCGGTTTTCTGACCGATGCCGGGAATCAGGGTCAGGGCCTTGACGTCCCCGGCCACGATCCGGCTCTTAAACTGGGCCGGGCTGGCGCCGCTGAGAATGGTGATGGCCATTTTGGGACCAATCCCGGAGATGGCAATCAGTTTCAGGAACAGTTCCTTCTCGTCGGAACTATAAAATCCGTAGAGGGTTTGGGCATCCTCCCGGACGTGAAAATGGGTCAGCAGTTTGACCCGTTCCTTCAGCCGGGGCAGGCGTTCATAGGTGGACAGGGGAATCAAGAGTTCATAGCCCACACCGTTCAGGTCCAGCCAGACCCGGGTGGGCTCTTTATGGGTGACGATACCATCGAGATAAGTAATCACGGTCTACCTCAGTTGCAATTGGTTCAGGTGGCAGATGCCCACGGCCAGGGCATCGGACGCGTCAAAGGGGATATCCGTTTCCCGCAGATTCAGTATCCGGGTGATCATGAAGCGCACCTGCTCCTTGGTGGCGGCCCCGTTGCCCACCACTGCGGATTTGATCTTTTTCGGGGAATATTCAAAAATTTCCAGGTCCGAATTGGCCGCCGCCAGCAGGGCCGCACCCCGGGCATGGCCCATGAGCAGGGCGGTCCGGACATTCTGGGCGTAGATGGCGGATTCAACGGCCATGACATCGGGGGTCCAGCGTCCGATGACCTCAATCAGCTCGTGATAAATCTGTTTTAGGCGCTGGGCAAAGGGGATCCTGGGGGATGTGTCAATCGTGCCCCAGGCCAAACAGCTGATCTGCTTATTCATTTTAACCAGGAGTCCATAGCCGGTGTGATGCAGACCATGATCCACACCAATTACCCTGATCGGAGAGAGCATCAGGCAGCTTCCTGCAGTTTAGTAATAATCTCATCATCAATGTCAAAATTGGCATAGACATTCTGAACGTCATCGTGGTCCTCCAGGGTATCCATAAGGTTCAGGACTTTGGCGGCTAGATCCTCCTCCACCTTCACCACATTTTTAGGAATTGCCTGGATGGAAGCTTCCAGAGGCTCAATCCCGGCCTTTTCCAGAGCGGCTTTGACATTCTCAAAAAACCCGGGGTCCATATCCACCTCGTAGATATCGCCTTCTTCCGCCAGATCGTTGGCCCCGGCATCGGTGGCAATCAGCAGCAGATCGTCCTCGCTGGTGCTGCCTTTGTCCACGGTGATAATGCCCTTTTTCTCAAACATCCAGGCCACGCTGCCGCTGGTGGCCAGATTCCCGCCGGCCTTGCTCAGAATGTGCCGGATTTCCGAGACTGTGCGGTTTTTATTGTCCGTCATGGCCTCGATGAATATGGCCACCCCGCCCGGTCCGTAGGCCTCATAAATGACCTCATCATAGACGACCCCTTCCAGCTCGCCGGTCCCTTTTTTCACCGCTTTTTCCACGTTGACCAGGGGCATATTGGCAATCTTCGCCGCCTGAATGGCAGACCGCAGCCGGGGATTGGCGTTTTCATCGCCGCCGCCGGTTTTGGCCGCCACCTGAATTTCACGGATCAGTTTGGTAAATATCTTGCCCCGTTTGGCATCGGCGGCGCCCTTTTTACGCTTTATGGTACTCCATTTTGAGTGACCTGACATAGTGACCTCATAAACTCATTGAGATTTAATAAATATACAGAAACAACTTCTCTTCCGTTTTCACCGGGGTGCGGATAATCCAGGCCTCCCGGTACTTCAATTCAATTGCCCGGTCCAGCAACTCCTCGGCCTGTTCCCGGGTGCTGCAGTTTCCAACCCGGATCTTATAGTAAGGGGAATTGAACTCTTTGACCAGCTCCTGGTCGATAAAATCCTCTACCGCCTTGAGAAACAGGGTGTCGGCCTGATAAAAATCCGTGGTGGAATAGATCTGCACCTTCCAGCCCATTTTTTCCACTACCCGGGCGCTATCCCGGTCCAGCCGGTCCGCTACCGAAGGCTCCTTGATATCAGTGATGATTTCATAAATCATGGAACCGTCCAGGATCGGCAGAGAGGGATCGTAGAGGTCCAGGGGATCGAAACTTTCATCCTGTTCCACGACCGCCGCCGGTTCCTGGGCCCACAGGGGCGCCCAGAGCGCCAGCCAAAGTATTCCGAATAATCGCTTTTTCATAATCCTATTATCAGCTGCCTGAAATATACAAAATTATCTTCATTATTAAAAAATATGTCCGGGATTTCTGCCTTATATTATTTCCAGATCCCTACTCCGAACCCAAGCCTGTTTGCCGTCAATGAGTTTGATCTTGCTCCAGTCCCCGTCATAGTCCAGAACCTGGACCCGGGTACCCTCATGTACAATAAAGAGTTCGGTACTGCCCTCCTGAGGGGCGGCCAAACTTTTCGTGCTGCTCTGCAGAATGATCCCGTAGGCCCGGCTGTGCTCCACTCCGTAGCGCTGCAGCAGGGGCAACAGGGTCAGGAACGTGGCGATGGCCAGCGCCAGCAGGCCGCTCCGGCAGAGTCTCCGGAATCGGTTCAGATTCAGCATCTGGCGGATCGCAAACACGCCGCTGGTCATCAGCAAGAGCAGGGTAAACAGCCGTGCCCAGCCCCGCACCGTCAGAGCCTGGACCATATTCCGGTTCCAGCGCAAGAGAAAAAAATCCGGGGGCACATCGATGCGGTCCTTGACCCGCAAATTGCTCAGCTGCAGGTTAAAGCGGATATTGTCATCCTTGGGCCGCAGCTTCAAGGCCCGTTCATAATTGAGAATAGCCTTGCCCAGACGGCCGGCTTTGTAATAGCTGTTCCCCAGATTGTAGTAGAGTTCAGCGCTTTCCAGACCGTTGTGCAGCACTGCTTCATACTCCTGGATCGCCTCGGGATACTGCTCTTCCAGGTAGAGTGCATTGCCCTTCTGAAAATGAAAATCCACAGCCCCCTGCGCCGGCAGCAGGACTGGTATCAAGGCCAGCAACAGGATATAAAAAAGTTCGAATCGTTGCATTGTTTATAATACTTTAATCAGTTTCATTAATAGTTCATTCACCCGTTCATACAGACGTTCAAAATCCTCAAGACCCAGACTGCCCGGCAGGAAACGCAGCTGCTCCAGTTCGCTCAGAATGGCTATGACTATTTCCCTGAGATCGGGATCCACCCGGTGCTTTTCTAAGGCTGCCTGAATCTCCCGGGGGCCCAGGCCCGATGGGGCCAAGCCCAATCGGTCGGAAATGAAGCCCCTGAGACTGCGGTCTAGTTTTCCACAAACAGCATCGGTTTGCTCCTGACCGAGTTCAGTCTGGATTTCTTTCAGCAGCTGCTGGGCCCGGGACAGGGCCCGGCGACGACGGCTGAACAGGCTGTTGCCGGCCATCTTTTCCAGCCACCAGCGAAAACCGCTGCTGCCGGCCACCAAACCGAGGGCAATCAGATTGAATAACCAGAACCAGACGCGTTTAAACACCGAGGAACCGATGGGGCGCCAATGGGGATCGTCCCGGTTGATAAAGCGGATATCGCTGCCCAGGAGGGAAATCTCCTCTTTGCGAAAGCCCGCACTGGAAGCGAAGTCCGCCTGATCCACCGCATTGACATTGACCGCGTAGCCCTGGGCCGTGCTGGTCTGATAGCGGCCACCGGCGGGATCGAAAAAAACAAAATTCAGCGCCGGAATGCGCAGACGGCCGCTGGTCCGGGGGATCAGTACGTACTCATACGTGACACTGCCCCGGATGGATTTGCCCTGGTTATTAACCCGCCGTTCGACTTTCGGCTCAAATATTTCCACGTTCGATGGCAGTTCCAGGGGTGGCAGTTTGACGGAGTTGATGTTACCGCTGCCGGAAATGCTGTAACGCAGGGTCAGGGCCTGGTTCTGGCGGGTCTGCAGGGTATCGATACTGCTCTCGATCACGTAGTTGCCCACGGCGCCGCTGAAGCCGGCGGGCTGACCGGTGCCGGGGAGTTCCCGGACCCGGATTTTCAGGGGTTCAGACTGAATCTGGACCGTTTTAGTGCCGGAAAAGGGATCGCTAAAAAAGGAGTCGTCGAAAAAATCATCAAAGACCGAACGGCGGCGCTGACTGGGTGCCGGTACCTCGCAGCTGATCTGCATGGGATCAATCGTCAGGTCGCCGGTGGTGGTGGGAAAGAGAGCCAGGCGGCGCAGGGTCGCCTTTTTATAGGCGACACCGTTGATCGTCTCGGTGCTGACGCTGGGATTGCGCTTTTCGGGAAAGAGTTCGGTCCAGAAGCCCTTGGCGTCGGGCAGTTTCTGGGGCGCGTAATTGCGCACGTTTTGAAAATAGAGGGTAAAGGAGACCGGCAGTTCCTCGCCCTTGTACACCGTGGTCTTGGGCACCTCGGCTTTCAGAAAGAGTCCATCCGAAAGGCTGCTGACAGAGCGGGCGGGCGGGGATCCCGGTACCGGACCCGGGGTTGGCGGGCGGGTAGTTGCTACCGCCGGAGACTGCGCTACGTTCACGGTCACGGTAATGGCTTGGGTACTATAGGTTTTCCGGCCGAACTTAATGTCAATCGCCTGAATCGTCTGTGCGCCGGTCCGGGTAGGCGCCAAGCGCCACTGAATGGTTTTCGAAGCCGACATGGCCCCGTTCACGATCTGAATACTGCTGGACTGGGAAGGCCCTGAAATAATCACGAATCCGTCGCTCCGGGGCGGGGCGACATCGGGAAAGTCGCTGGTGCCCTCGATGCTTACCATAAAGCTGATCACCTCATCCAGATCGATCCGCTGGCGGTCCACCGACGCCGAGACCGTTATATCTTTGGCTCTCAGCCCGGCGCTGAGTATGAACAGGAAGAGGATAATCCTGGTGAGCATTGGTCTCATAAGCCGATAATTTACCAATCTTTTTCTTTTTTCATGCCGGAATATTTGGTTTTCATGCGTTCCTGCATCATTTTCTTCTCGGTGTCCTTCAGCGCATCCAGCACCTGGGCCGCCTCCTTCTGGCTCTTCTCCTGTTCCCGTTTCTGTTGCTGGGGCTGCTGCTGAGGCTGGGATTCCTGCTTCTGCTGCTCTTGTTTCTGTTCGGGTTGCTGATTCTGCTGACCAGGCTGATTCTGTTGCTGTTGCTGTTGCTGTTCCTGTTGTTCCTGGTTCTGCTGATCCTGATTCTGCTGCTGTTGCTCTTGCTCCTGTTGCAGCATCTGGCGGGCCAGCTCAAAATTGTGTTTGGCATCGTAATCCCGGGAGTTCAGTTCCAGGGCCCGTTTGTAGAAGCGCAGGCTCTCCTCCAGGCGCTGGGATTTCAGTAAGGCGTTGCCCAGGTTGTAAAAGGCGGCGGATTTCTGCCGGGGATTCTTGCTGGGAATCGCCAGTTCAAATTCCCGCATGGCCTCGTTGATCTGTTCCGCTTTATAGAGTGCGGCGCCCCGCCCGAAATGGGCTTCTTCCCAGTCGGGATGTTCACTGAGAATACGGTCGTACTTGCGGATCGCGTTTTCATACTGTGCGCTGTCATAGAGCCGCTGGGCCTCATCCCCGGCCAGGGCCGGCAGTCCCAGCAGCATGATCAGCAGGGTATATCCAAATAAATGCTTCATTTAATCATCCGTTTCGGTCGCAGGCCGGCCCTTTTCTGACAGGAGTAAGCTGATCAGAAAGAGCCCGATGCCCAGAGCCAGGATCAGCTGGTAGCGCTCCTGGTAGTCGCTATATTCATGGGAGCGGATATCCTTCTGCTCCATCTGTAGAATTTCAGTGTAAATCTTGCTAAACACATCGGCATCGGCGCCGAGATTATAATATTTACCCCCGGAAAGGGACGCAATTTCCCGCAGCGTCGCCTCTTTCAGGGCAGTGGTCACCACCCGGTTGGCCCGGTCCCGTTTGTATTCAAATTCGCCGCTCTTGGCATTCACCATGGGAATCGTTGAACCGGTCAGGCTGCCCACCCCAACGGAGTAGATAATGGTCCCTTCGTCCTTCACCCGTTCCATCACGGATTCCAAATCCCCCTCATGGTCTTCCCCGTCGGAAATAACGATGATAACCTTATGTTTCTTCTCCTTGGATTTAAAAGCGTTCAGGCTGGTTTCCAGAGCATCGGCAATGGCCGTTCCCTGGGTGCCGATGACACCGGTATCGATGACATCGAGAAAGAGTTTCGCAGCACTGTAATCCAGGGTCAGGGGGCATTGCAGGTAGCTGATCCCCGCAAAGGCCACCAGCCCCACCCGGTCGCCCCGCAGGAGGTTGATAAACTTACCGGTTTCGTACTTGGCCCGCATAAGGCGGTTGGGTTTCACATCCTCGGCATTCATGCTGACGGATGTATCGAAGGCGATGATAATATCGATGCCCTTGCGCTTGACCTCCATTAGTTTACGGCCCATTTTCGGCCCGATCAGGGCCAGACCGATCAGGGCGAGGGCCAACAGCCGCAATTGCTGTTTGCGGCGCACCCGCTGAAGTTGCGTATTTTCCAGCAGTTTGGGGTAGAGCTCGGCCCCCCCGAATTCCCTCAGTGCCTGTTTCTGGGCGTGGCGGAAACGCCAATGGATGCCCCAGACCAGGGGGATTAAGAGCAGAAACCAGATCAGCCCGAGATAGGAAAATTTAACCATCAGGGAAAGCGCCTCCAGACGGCCAGCTCCAGCAGGATCGTCAACACGATCAGCAGAAAACCAGGCAGGAGAAATACGGGATAGAGATCGTGATAGTTGACGTACTCTTTCACCCGAACTTCGGTTTTTTCCATTTTGCTGATCTCCTCATAGATCGAGGAGAGGTGGGCCTCATCGGTGGCCCGGAAGTAGCGGCCGCCCGTGCTCCTGGCAATACCCTGGAGCACGGGCTCATCGATCTCCACGTCAATCAGGCGATACTGGATCCGGCCGCTGGGGACTTGCACCGGGTAGGGGGCCTGCCCCAGTTTGCCGGCCCCGATAGTGTAAATCTTAATTCCAAAGGACTGGGCCATTCCGGCCGCGGTCTCGGGGTCCAGTTCACCGGCATTGTTACGGCCGTCGGACAAGAGAATTATAATTTTGCTCCTGGCTTGGCTCTCCCGGAGCCGGTTGACCCCGTTGGCAATCGCCATGCCGATGGCTGTGCCGTCATATTTTTCTTCGATGATATCCACCTGATCCAGCAACTGTTTCAACACATCGTAATCAATCGTCAGAGGGCACTGCAAAAAACTTTCGGCGGCAAACACCACCAGTCCGATTCGGTCGGCCTGTCGGCCTTCAATGAACTCCCGGGCCACGGTTTTGGCGGCTTCCAGGCGGTTGGGTTGGAAATCCACGGCCCGCATGGAGCTGGAGATGTCCAGGACCATCATGATATCAATACCCTCGGTGCTGAATTCCCGGACCGTGTCCCCCTTCTGTGGCCGGGCCAGGGCCAGAAACAGCAGTGCCAGGGCCGCCAGTTTCAGAGCAAAAAGCAGCTCCGCCTTCCAGCCCTGCCGCTGACCCGCCAACGCTTTGATCCCCCGAATGGAGGAGTAGCGGATGGTCGCTTCCCGCCTTTGACCACGGCGTCGGTACCAGAACCAGAGTCCCGGTATCAGGAGCAGCAGTAGCATATATCCCCAGTCGGCAAAATACCACATTATAAACCTACGATCTCAATCTTAAAAAAATGTCGTTCTATCTAATGCCCAAGGCCTGAAATTGTTTCCGCTCCATCGTCGCCGCCCAGCGCTCGTCTTCCTATAGACAGCGGCTGAATAGATCTTGTGCAATTCAACCGGTATGGAGGGAATCCTGATCTTCCTCCAAACGCTGATACAGGGTACCCGTTTCCACAAGCTCTTGACCGCGCCGGTATTCGGGACCTGAACTCTAGGCCTTCGGTTTTTTACTGGTTTTTTTCGGGGCTGTTTGCGATCCAATATCTGTCGGACCGGCCGCATCTTCGATCTCATCGGAGATCTCTTTAGTCGCTTTTTTAAACTCCCGCAGACTCTTACCCAGACTCTTGGCAAAATCCGGAAGCCGCTTGGCTCCGAAGAGCAACAGGAATACCACCAGGATTAAAATAATTTCGCCAGCACCAAGGCTACCCATACAAACTCCTTCACTATTTTACTTGTATTATCTCCAAAACCGCAACACGTAATACGCGCCCACCATCCCCAGGATACCGACCAGGTTTAAACTCAGGGAAAAGCCGATGGTCACGGAAAACATGAGCATATCCACGACACCGGGACCGATCATCAGGTTGACCGAGCGCAGAAAAACCTCTTTGACCACCCCGTCGGGCATGGCCATCTTCAGCACCTCACCCATCAGGGAGCCCAGCATGGCACCCAGAATCAGGACGCCAATTACCATGATTAATGAACGATTCTTGGGATTCTTCTCCATCTCAATTTCTCTCCAGTAAGGATTTAAACATTCCCAGCCCGTCTTCGGAACCCAGAACTGCTTCTGCGGCCCGTTCCGGATGGGGCATCATTCCCAGAACATTTTTATATTCGTTGTAAATTCCCGCAATATTGAGTTTGGACCCATTGGGGTTGGCCGTCGCCGTGACATTCCCCTCGGTATCACAGTACTGCAGGGCAATCCGCTCCTGGTCCTGCAAGCGTTTCAGGGTATCATCATCGGCAAAATAGTTGCCGCTGTAATGGGCAATCGGCATGCGCAGTATCTGTCCCTCGGTATACTGCTTGCTGTACCGGGTTGCATGATTGGTTACTTTCAGGTGCACATCCTGGCAGAGAAAGCGCATCTTCTCATTGGGAATCAGGGCCCCTGGCAGGAGTCCGCTTTCCAACAAAATCTGAAAACCGTTGCAGATACCCAGCACCGGTCCGCCCTCTTTAGCATACTGTACAATCTCTTTCATGACCGGAGAAAACCGGGCCACGGCTCCGACCCGCAGGTAATCACCGTAGCTGAAACCGCCGGGCAGGATAATGGCATCGAAGAGGCGCAGGGAGGTCTCTTTGTGCCAGATATAGAACACGTCGGCACCCAACACTTTTCGGATCACATGATAGGTATCGTGATCGCAATTGGATCCCGGAAAAACCACAATCCCAAATTTCATAAGACTGTCTCGCTGAGTTCATAACTGTATTTCTGGATCACCGGGTTGGAAAGGATCTTTTCACAAATCTCCCGGGTCTGGGCCTCGGCCGCGGCCTGGCTCAGGCCGGCATCCAGGCTTAGCTCGAAGAACCGGCCGGCCGTGATGTCCTGGATATTGCCGTAACCCAGGCTGCCCAGGGCATGCTGAATGGTTTTGGCTTCAGGATCCAGAATACCCGGTTTATAGGTCACAATAATCTTGGCTTTCCACATGACTATTTATCCTTTCTACGCATGGAAAAATGGGCCCTGGGTTCCTCATAACCCACGATCCAGGCTAGAACGTGGGTGATGATAAAAATACTCATAACCGGAAAAATGGCATAACCCCTGAAAATGATCACAATGATGCAGGATAGAAGGATATAAATGCTCCGAAAGGTGCCGAAGGGACCGTTGCGGAAAGTAATGTGAAAGGTTGAACTGAAGCGGATATTGCTGACCATCATAAAGGAGAGCACCAGGACCAGGGAAAGGGCCAGTTTGGGATCGCCGTAGTGGCCGAATACGGTTTTACTAAACCAGACGAAAGAGCCGATGGTGGCCGCCATGGCCGGCACCGGCAGTCCGGTAAAGTAGTCCTTTTTTTGAGGGGTGGCGGAGAGATTAAAGCGGGCCAGCCGGACACCCCCGAAGAGCAGGGGGAAAAAACCAATCATCGCCCCCATAATGCCCATATCCGACACATAAAGGGTATAGACCATCAGGGACGGAACCAAACAGAAAGAGATAATATCGGCCAGGGAGTCAAATTCCACACCGAAATCCGACTGCTGTTGCAGCCAGCGGGCAACCTTGCCATCCAGGGAATCAAATACCATGGCCGCCAGGATCAGGACCACGGCGGTGATGTAGTGCCCCTGAACGATCTGCAAAATGGCTAAAAAACCGGCAAACATATTGAATATGGTAAATATACTGGGAATAAACGAGCGTTTCAGTCGCATACGATCTCTCCTATTATAGTTTGGGCCGCCCGGACCTTGTCCCCGATGCTGACCCGCAAGACCACCACGGCCGGCAGGATCAGATCCACCCGGGAACCGAACATGATCAGTCCGAACCGTTCCCCCGCAGTCACCACCTGACTGGGTTGCAAGCGGCAAATAATACGTCGGGCAATCAGACCCGCGATCTGGGAAAATTTGATCCGAAAGTTGCCGTTAGCCAATGTAATTATATTGTGTTCATTATCAAAAGAAGCTTCGGGTTTCATGGCCGAAAGAAAGCGGCCGTCCCGGTGTTCTATCGTCCCGATGGTCCCGGAAAAGGGGATCCGGTTGACGTGCACACTGAAGACGGACATAAAGATGGAAACCCGTCGGGCGTTACCCACGAAATCATCGTCCAGCTCCGCAATCTCCACGACCTGACCGTCGGCGGGACAGATAATCAGTTTTTCTCCCGTCGGGGTCTCCCGCTCAGGATCCCGGAAAAACCAGAGGGAAAAGAGAAAAAAGACGAAAACCACCCAGAAGAGCGCTGTCAGCATGTTCTGCTCAAAATAGAAGCCGCCCATGAGAAAGACAAAGGCCAGAATGAAGGCCGGCAACACGATTCGAAGACCATCCCGGGCAATCATGATATTTTCTCTGCGATCCGTTGCATCATCTCCGTGTAGGTTTTTTCCACATCCCCCAGGTCCTGGCGGAAGCGGTCCTTGTCCAACTTGCGCATACTGCCTTTTTCCCAGAAGCGGCAGGTATCGGGTGAAATTTCATCGGCCAGCAGAATCTGTCCGTGAAAGCGCCCGAATTCCAGTTTAAAATCTACCAGATTGATGCCGATGGAATCAAAAAACTCCCTGAGAATAGCATTGACCCGCAAGGCCTGGTCCTTCATCACCGCCAGTTCCTCCCGACTGGCCAGCTCCATAGCCAGCACATGGTCGTCATTCATCAACGGATCGTGGAGTTCATCGTCTTTGTAGTAGAGTTCCACAATGGGCTCCCCGAAAACGATCCCCTCGTTGATCCCATAGCGTCGGCAAAGACTGCCAGTGGAAATATTGCGAACCACTAGCTCAACGGGCACAATGTCCACATTTTTCACCAGCATCTCGTTGTCGGAAATCTTGTCCACAAAATGGGAGTCGATGCCCTGCTCCCTGAGCAGGCGAAACAGATTGGAACTGATTGTATTATTGGCCACCCCTTTACCGATAATCGTGCCTTTTTTAACACCATCAAAGGCGGTGGCGTCGTCCTTGAAATATTGCAGCAGGACCTCGGGATCAGCGGTTTTGTAGAGTATTTTAGCTTTGCCTTCATAAAGTTTTTGTTTGGTATTCATCAAATATTAATCTCCCAGTTTTTGATAGATTACGTCGATACAGCGCAGCACTTTTGCATAATTAAAAAGATTTTTGATCTCTCCGTAATCCAGGTATTCCCCAATCGCCGGATCCGCCAGGATCAGCCCCTTGAAATCCGCACCTTCATTCCAGGCCTCCATCGCGCTTTTCTGTACCAAAGCGTAAGCCGCCTCCCGGGTTAGACCCTTGGCCACCAGGGCCAGCAGCAATTCCTGTGAAAAGATCAGGCCGCCGGTGCGTTCCAGATTTTTCCGCATATTTTCCGGATAGACCAGCAGGTTTTGCAGGACCCGGATGGTTTCGGCCAGGATAAAATCGATGGTAATACAGCTGTCCGGCAGCAGAACCCGTTCGGCGGAGGAGTGGGAAATATCCCGCTCGTGCCAGAGGGCCACATTTTCCATGGCCGACATTGCATAGCCCCGTAAGAGCCGGGCCATCCCGCAAATCCGTTCCGTCAGGATCGGATTGCGCTTGTGGGGCATGGCGGAGGAGCCTTTCTGCCCCATGCTGAAAAATTCTTCGGCCTCCAGTACTTCGGTGCGCTGCAGGTGCCGGATTTCCGTGGCAATTTTTTCCAGGCTCGCCCCGATGACCGCCAGAGTGGCCACAAAAAAGGCGTGCCGGTCGCGCTGGACGATCTGGTTACTCACCGGTGCGGCACTCAGGCCAAGATTCTCACAAACCCGGATTTCCACCTCGGGATCAATGTGCTGATAGGTGCCCACGGCCCCGGAAATCTTGCCCACTTTCACATCTTCCAGGGCCAGTTGAAAGCGTCTCAGCTGCCGTTTCAGTTCTTCCCGCCAGATCAGAAATTTCAGGCCAAAACTGATCGGTTCAGCGTGAATGCCGTGGGTCCGCCCAATCATCAGCTGCTCTTTATACTGCCGGGCTTTGGCACTCAGAAGCTCAATCAACGCTATGATCTGTTTCAGGATCAGTTCCCCGGCTTCACGCAGCTGCAGGGCCAGGGCCGTATCCAGGAGGTCCGAAGAGGTCATGCCCTTATGAATAAACCGGGAGGCCGGTCCCACGTGCTCCGCCACATCGCTCAAAAAGGCGATTACATCGTGTTTGACCTCCACTTCAATTTCCAGAATCCGAGCCACGGAGAAATCGGCCTTCTGATTAATCGCCTGCCAGTCGGCGTCGGGGATCAGTCCCCGCTCGTGCTGGACCCGGCAAACCTCCCGTTCCACCTGCCACCAGCAGCGGTACTTATTTTCATCGGACCAGATCTGCCCCATCTCCGGGCGCGTATAGCGTTCAATCATTATTTTCCCAGCTCCATGCGAATATTCATATCCTTGTCTCCCTGGAGCACTTTCAGTTCAATCACATCCCCGGCCTTCAGAAATTTTTCCTGAATCTCCTGAATAATATCGCTGTCGGTCTTGATCTCTTTACCGTTGACCTCGGTAATCACATCCCCCACCTTGATTCCGGCATTGGCAGCTGAACTGCCGGATTCCACCTCGGTCACGATCACACCGCTGGTAGAACTGAGGTTCAGGTAGCGGGCCAGGAACCGGTCAATGTTCTGCACCGAGAGGCCGGTCCGGAAGGTGCGGTCAATTTTGCCATAGCGCTTGAGTTCCTCGACGATAGTGGTGACCCGGTTAACGGGCACTGCAAATCCCACTCCCACGGAACCTTCACTGTAAGCGTTGCCGGTAAAAATAAAGGTGTTGATCCCGATGACCTCACCATGGGCGTTGACCAGCGGCCCGCCGCTGTTGCCCGTGTTAATCGAGGCGTCAGTCTGGATCATATCCTGGAAAATCCGGCCGCTCTGCTGGCGCCCGAAATTCAGATTTTTCGCCGATACAATACCAATCGTGGCCGTGGGTTTGAAATTGACATTGAAAAGGCCAAAGGGATTGCCCAGGGCGATGACCCACTCGCCGATAATCACATCGTTAGAGTCACCAAAACGGGCTGAGGGAAAATCCTTGCCCTTGATCTTGAGCAGCGCGATATCGGAAACGTTGTCCATCCCGATCATGTGGGCCTTGTGTTCCTGACCGCCAATCAGGGTCACTACAATCTCCTCGGCACCCTCCACCACATGGGCATTGGTAATCACGTACCCGTCCTCACTGATGACCACACCGGAGCCCAGACTCTTGACTCGGCGGCGGTGAATCTGGTCGGGAAACAGCATATTCCAAAGGGGATCGTTGAAAAAAGCCGATGTCGCATATTCCTGTATCGCCGTAACATTGATCCCGGCCACGGCCGGACTGACTGCTTCCACTGCCCGGGTGATGGCGGTTTCCCGGGAAGCCATAATCTCGTCTTGAAATTTACTGAATTGCGCAAACAGCCCTATCGAGCTCATCAGGAAAAACAGAAAGAATTTACTATTACGGAAAATTGATCTCACTTGTCATCCTCTTTAATAATCCACTTTTTGCAAAAACAAACCCTGAGGCGGTGCGGTAACAGCAGTCATTCCACTTGCCCGGTTTTCCACCAGGGCTTGAAAGTCCGCCACCTGTCCTTTACCCCGGGCTACTGTAGCCATGGTGCCAACCAGCATTCGTACCATACTATGTAAAAAGCGGTTACCAATAATTGTGTAATTTAAGAAATTATCGCCTTTAATCCATTTGGAATCGTAGATAATGCAAATTTTTGATTCCGGTTCCGCCGCGGCCCGGCTTAGCCGGGTAAAATCGTGCTCCCCAGGCAGACAGGCCGCACACTCGTGCAGGGTGTTTTCATCAAAGCGGTCATCGGTCTGCCAGCTGGTTCGGCGCTCCAGGACCACCCGGTTCAGGCAGATTCGATACACATAGGTCCGCCGCCGGGCCCCGAAGCGGGCATGAAAATCCGCCTCAACCGGGCAGCAATCCCGAATATAAATATCGACACCGGTTTTGGCATTCAGGGCTTTCCGCAAGGTCGCAGCATCCAGGTTTGTATCCAGATCGAAATGAGCCACCTGCCCCAGAGCATGCACTCCGGCATCGGTGCGCCCGGAACCGATCAGCGTCACCGGCTGCCCGTGATTCAGCTCCGCCAGGGCCTCCTCCATCTCCTGCTGGACCGTCCGTTCCCGCCGCTGGCGCTGCCAGCCGCGGAAGTCCGTTCCGTCGTATTCCAGGTTCAGTCTAAAGCGTTGCAGCACCCTTTATACCCATATAATAATTGAAACTAACAGACTCAGGGCCAGGCCGCAGCTGAGCCAGTCCCCCAGGCGAAAATTCAGGGGCTGATAGGCGCTGCGCCGAACACCGGCGTCATAGCCCCGCACACTGATCGCATCGGCCAGGGTCTCGGCCCGCTGAAAACTGAAAATCATCAAGGGGACCAGAGATTTCCGGACCCGCCGAACACGCTCCGTCAGACGCCCATCCGGACTATCGCTTAAGAGCTTCCAACCCTCATCCAGCCGCCGGTACTCCTCCCGGAGGATGGGGAAAAATTTCACGGCGATAAAAATAATCTGAAAAAAATCATCAATTCGCCAGCCCAGGCGTTGCAGAGGTCGCAAGAGTTGATAGACCGCATCCAGAAATTCAATGTCCCGGATCCATTGCAGCACAAAGGCCATCAACAGGATCAGATTGGTCACCCGGATAGTGAACAGTACCGGCTGTTCCAAAAGGGTCAGACTAAACTGCAATTCCCCGGTAAACAGCCGCCAGCCCCGGCTGGTGAGCAGCAGGTGGACCAGGAAAGTAAGCGGTAAAAACACCAACAGGTAGCGCACCGAGTGGAGTACCCGGTTCAGGCGCATCCCGTTGATCCGAATCAGCAGCAGAGTCAGGACCAGGCAGAGCATCTGTCCCTGGCTGCTGTAAATCAGAAACAGGCTGATCATCCAGGCAAAAGACCAGAATAGTTTAGCCCGGGGATCTAATTGCTTCATTTGAATCCAATACTCAGGGACAGGGTCAGCGCGTTCCGTTGGGGTAATACCAGAGCCTGAACCTCACTGATCGGGGTTTCCAGGCGATCCTTGGTCAATGCAATCACGTCAATCATACTGACAATCCGGTTCACGATCAAACCGCCCAGGGCGAAACTGGCCAAATGCAGGAGCTGCTGGCTGTCGTAACGCAGTCCGTCAAACTTCTTCCGTGACGCGTCACTGTCCCAGGCCCAGAAATACTCATCGGTATCGGGATAGAGACTGGTATACTGACGGTAACGCAACTTCTGATCGTTGTATTCATAAAGATTGTTATAATTGCCGATATCGGTAAAGTAATAGATATCCTTGCCTCTGGGTTCAATGCCCGCATGGGTGGCGGCGTAGGCCTGCATATCCTGTTCGGCGGAATCGCCAAAATAGAGCAGGGCAGCGTAGCCCACCCAGAAAAGGAGCTCGCTGCTGTTCAGGGCAAAGCCCCGTTTGTGATAATTCAGGCTATGTTCACCCCAGCCCGGCAATAGCATACTTTTCAGCAGCAGTCCCCGGGCAGTCTGCACGGACAGCAGGGAATCCGTTGGTTCAGATTCCTGGGCATTTGCGGAAACCATTACTAAAAGCAGCAGCGGTATCAGAACAAGGGGCACGATTCTCTTCGGCATTATTTTCTCCTCATAAGACTAAATCCAAGCAGCACACACAGTGCTATAACGTTCAAGACCCCAAACCAGTTTCCGAAACGGGTATAAAAAGTTTGCGGACCCCCCTGCTCCAGTTCCGCTGACAGCCAGCCTGTTTCACCAAATCCCAGTTGCGTCAGGACACGACCCTGGCCATCGCAGATACAGGAGATGCCGGTATTGGCCGAGCGCACCACGGAAACCCGGTTTTCAATGGCCCGGAAACGGGCAATCTGCATGTGCAGATAGGGGGCCGAATTGTTCCCGTACCAGGCGTCGTTTGTGACAATAGCCAGCAGTTCAGCACCATTGCGGATACCCTGCCTGACGATATAGGGAAAAGTAGACTCAAAACAGATTACCGAACTGAAATCAAGGGTAGTATCCTGATTGGCCAAGCTGTCCACCTTCAGAGGAATGTGAAATACCGTGGCTTCGGTGCCGGGCTGAAAGAGTCCCTGACCCAGGTTCAGATTGTTGAGATTGGGAAAGAGCTCTGCCAGGGGAATATATTCTCCGAAGGGCACCAGTTTCATTTTGCGGTAGGATTCGATCCGTTGATCATGGGGTCGCAACAGAAAGGTGGCGTTATAGACCTTGTAGGTCTCATCGTCCTCAAACTCAAAATCCGGTACCCCGGTGAGCAGATGGCTGTCCAGCTGCTCCAGGTGCCGGTAGATGCGGTCCAGGGAACGCCCCCGGTTTTTCCGCAGATAGGTAGGTGTCGCGGTTTCCGGCCAGACAATCAGGTCCCGGGGTTCAATGGCTGAGGAATCGCTCAGGTCATGCAGTAGCTGCATGACAGTATAAAAGGAATCCCGGTCCCACTTCTCATTGGGGTCCACATTGGGTTGAATCAGAGAGACATGGACTTTTCGCCGCGGTTCCCTGTTCGACACACCCCGCAGTTGCCAGATACCGAATATCTCCAGCAACAGAAACAGACCCACAATCGCTACAACCGGACGCGGGATTCGGCGCCGGTTTTTTCCCGATTGCAACCAGATAGTAATCAACAGAACATTGATCAGAACCACTAGAAAACTAACTCCGTTAGCCCCAGTAATGGAGACAAACTGAATCAATTGGGTAGCCTGACTCTGGGAATAACAGAGGTTGTTCCAGGTAAAGCCCATTTTCCCGAAAGAGCGTAAATATTCCACGGCAACCCAAACCACTGGCCAGGACCAGAGGCCTGCCAGGGGGCCCCAGCGGCGACCGATAAATCCCACCAGAAAACCGATCAATCCGTAATTCAGGGCCAGGAACAGAACCCCCGCCAGCATGGATAGGGTCGCCCAGTACCAATCCGTGCCCTGATTGAAGGCCAGCCAATACATGATCCCCAGGTTCAGCAGCAGTCCGAACAGGTAGCCCTTTTCAAAACCCAGGTGATAGTCCTCCTTAAGAAAGAGAAGCATCAGGGGAATCAGGCTGATATAGGCCAGAAATCCCAGGGGCAGGGGCGGAAATGAGGCCACTGTCAGCAGCCCTGAACTAAGGATCAGCAGCCAGTTGGGAACTGACTGAAGGCGATCGGTTTGTGAATAATTCACACAACTCCGTTCTGTATTATTCCACGGAAACTGAACGAATCGGACTACTTTTTCAGGGCAGACTTAATCAGTTTTCCCGGCTTAAAATGGGTCTTTTTACGGGGTGGTACGTAAACCACTTCGTTGGTGCGCGGATTACGGGCTTTCGGTTTGGCTTTGGTTTGTTTGACCTCAAAGACCCCAAAACCCCGGATCTCAATCCGCAGGCTCTGAACCTCTTCGCTGAGCATTTCCCTCAGGGTAACAAAAACACCATCGACAATCGCTTCGGTGTCGGTCACTTTCAGATCCAGGCGCTCGGCCGTTTTCTTGACAATCTCTTTTTTCGTATAGGTTCGGGTACGCATGAACTTCCTCCTTTATTTGCGTTCAATTGATATAATTCCTTGGACACCTTGTATCTTGCTGATAATTCGGGACAGGTGTTTCAGGTTGCCCACCTGCAGCACCAGCGATACGTGTATGATTGTATCGTCCACGTTACCGTCAATACTGACAATATTGGTATTGGTCGATGAGATAAGCTCAACGACATCCTTTAAAAAATTCTTACGTTCCTGTCCCATGATTTTAATCTGGGCCAGAAACTGCTGGTTCCGGTCCACATCCCAGTCGACATCCAGCAACCGTTCGTTTTCCTTGAGCAGGGCCGGAATGTTGCTGCAGTCACTCTTATGAATAATGATCCCCCGCCCCCGGCTGACAAACCCGATGATCGCATCCCCGGGGATGGGATTACAGCATTTAGCGAAATTGACCATCATGTTCACGATGCCCTGAACCTTGATGCCCTTGATATTCTGGCGGGCCTTCTCAATAAACAGGGAGTCCAGGTCCTTCTGTACCTCCGGCTCCGTACTATCCTGGGGAAACAGTTTGGAATAGATCGCCGGAGTGGTGACTAAACCACTGCCAACGGCTGCGTAAAAGCGCTCCAGATCGTCGTAGCCCAACTCCTTGAAGCGTTTCTGGACGGTTTTTGAAAAGGGCAAGCGTTTATTTTTCTGGTTTTCCTTGTCAATAATCTCCTTCCCCAGCTGGACACTCTCATCAAACTGGGTCTTGCGGATATAGCGCTTGATGGCCCCCACGGCCTTGGAGGTCTTGACAAATTTCAGCCAGGCGTAGCTGGGCCGCTGGTTTTCCGAGGTAATGATCTCCACGGTTTCGCCGCTCTTAAGCTCCCCGTTCAGAGGCACCATTTTACCGTCCACTTTCGAACCGATACAGCGGTAACCCACGGCCGTATGCACTTCAAAGGCAAAATCCACCGAGGTGGCCCCTTTGGGCAGTCGAATCAGGTCCCCCATAGGGGTAAAGACAAATATCTCGTCCTTGAAGAGATCGATCTTCAGGGTATCCATGAAATCCTTGGGATCTCCGGATTCGGTTTTCAGGACATCAATGAGGTCCCGTAGCCAGCCCACATACTTGTCCACTTCGTCGGCGCGGGTTCGTCCCTCTTTATAGCGCCAGTGGGCCGCGATACCCTCTTCGGCAATCTGGTCCATCTCCTGGGTCCGGATCTGAATTTCCACCACGCGGCCACCCTCGCCGTAAACCGTGGTATGGATTGATTGATAGTAATTGGCCTTGTGGTTGGCCACATAGTCCTTGAAACGGTCCATCACCGGTGTAAAGAGATCGTGAGCCACCCCCAGCACGGTATAGCAGTCCTCTTTATGAGGCACGATTACCCGGATAGCCAGCAGGTCATAGATTTCCTCAAAGGGCTTGTTCCGGGATTTCATTTTTTTATAAATTGAGTAAAAATGCTTGGGCCGGCCAAAGATGGCGGCCTTCAGCCCCTGCTCCTTCAGGGCATTATTCAGGGGTTCTACAAAGCTGGCAATGTATTTTTCCCGCTCGCCGCGCTTGTCCCGGACCTTTTTCATCAGGAATTTGTAGGCTTCGGGATCCAGTGCTTTCAGGACCAAGTCCTCCAGGGCAGACTTCATCTTGAACATTCCCAGACGATGGGCCAGGGGTGCATAGACGTCCCGGGTCTCGATGGCAATCCGCCGGCGCTTCACCGGGGGTAAGGAATCCAGGGTCTGCATATTATGGAACCGATCGGCCAGTTTGATAATCAGGACCCGGATATCCTCGGCCACACTGAGCAGCATCTTGCGGAAATTATCAGCCTGTTCCTCCTGCCGGTTGCGAAAACTGATTCCGCTGATCTTGGTGACTCCCTCCACCAGTTTCGCCACTTCCGGCCCGAAACGGACATCCAGGTCCTCGTAACGGACATTGGTATCCTCGATAACGTCATGCATCAGACCGCAGGCAATAGTCACGGGGTCCATGTTCATTTCCGCCAGGATCAGGGCCGTCTGATAGGGGTGTTCAAAATAGGGCTCACCGGATTTGCGCAGCTGACCGCGGTGGGCTTCTCGGGCAAAGCTATAGACCTCCCAGAGAAAATCTTCATCGGCTTTATTGAAGGAGATTCCCTCCTCTGATGACCGTACCAGGGCGTAGAATTTCTGGGGACGCCGGCTCTTCCGGGACAGCACTTTGTCGATCAGGGGTCTGGTCATTAAAAGGGTGCCCCCGCCATATCTTCCCGTTTGGGGGCCAGGTTTTCAAACCGGGCATATTTATCGATAAAAACAATACTCACCGTATCGGTCGGGCCGTTGCGCTGCTTGGCAACGATAATTTCGGCCTTGCGCTCATCCTCCAGGGTCACCTCTTCATTCATCCGGCGCTTATAGACAATCGGCCGGTAGATAAACATCACCACATCGGCGTCCTGTTCAATGGCCCCGGATTCCCGCAGATCCGAAAGCTGCGGCCGATGGTCTCCGGTCCGGTTCTCCACCGCCCGGGAGAGCTGGGAGAGCGCCAGAACCGGCACTCTCAGTTCCTTGGCCAGAGCCTTGAGGTTCCGGGAGATTTCCGTAATCTCCTGCTGCCGACTTTCGGCCCGGTGGCCCTTGACCAGCTGCAGGTAATCCACCACGATCATCTGCACATCGTGTTCCGCCTTCAGACGGCGGGCTTTCGCACGAATCTCCATCATGGATAGAGACGGGGAATCGTCAATATAAATAGGTGCCTTGGCCAAACGCCCAGTCTGTTCACTCAGACGACGCCACTGGTCCTGGGGCAGTTTTCCCGTCCGAACCAGATGACTGTCCACCTTAGCTTCTGCACACAGTAGGCGCATGGCCAGCTGGTAGTCCGCCATTTCCAGGCTAAATATTCCCACGGGGATCCCATATTCCACAGCAGTATTTCTGGCAATGGACAGGGCCAGGGCGGTTTTACCCATACTGGGGCGCCCGGCCAGAATGACCAGGTCCCCGTTCTGAAATCCCGAGGTCAGGTCATCGAGATCGATAATCCCGGTAGGTACACCGGTGGTGTGAAATTTTTTCTGATGAATGCTGTCAATATGTTCAAAGGTATGGGTCAGCACGTCGCTGAAATTTTTAAAACCCGCTTTCAGGCGGCTGTCGGAGAGGGCAAAAATCCGCTGTTCCGCGGCATCCAGAATATCAAAGGCCGGCTCCTTGGCCTCATAGGCCTCCCCCTGGATATCCGTGGCCGAAAGAATCAGTTTCCGCAGGATGGATTTTTCCAGCACGATTTTGGCGTAGTATTCCACATTGGCCGATGAGGGTGTGGATTCCGCCAGTCCGGTGATATAGTAAACGCCGCCGGCCTTATCGATCTGTTTCATCCGTTTCAGGCGGTCAATGACACTGATCTGATCGATGGGCTGGCCATCGTTGAAGAGATCCATCATGGACCGGAAAATCAGCTGATGGCCATCCTTGTAAAAGGCGGTGTGATCGAGATGTTGAAGGGCTTTGCTCACAGCCTCTTTGTCCAGCATCATGGCCCCCAGAACCGATACTTCGGCCTCATCGGCATGGGGTGGTACGCGTAAGTAGGAAGGCTCTTGGTCCGGCATGGTTAACCCCCTGTTTTTTGCATATACATTTTTTGAATTTTCTGAAAATCTTCCCAGGCAAATTTCTTGAGATTGGAATTACGCAGTAGCGCGGCCGGGTGATAGGTCACCACCAGATCCACGCCGTGATAGTTGTACACCTGGCCCCGCATATCCCGTAAATTCGAATCCACCCGCAGCAGGGTTCGGGCGGCCGTCAGTCCCAGGCAGACAATGACTGCCGGTTTAATCAGATTAATCTGATTCAGCAGGTAAGGTTCGCAGTTCTCGATTTCCACGCTGTTGGGCGTCCGGTTCTGGGGTGGCCGACATTTCAGAATATTGGCAATATAAACCGCTTTGCGCTCCAGCTGGATGGCCGCCAGTATCTTATCCAGCAGCTGTCCTGCCCGACCCACAAAGGGAATCCCCTGCAGGTCCTCCTGCTCACCCGGAGCTTCACCCACAAACAGCAGGTCGGCGTTCCGGTTGCCCGTCCCGAAAACCACTTTTGTGCGACCCTCGGCCAACACGCATTTCTGACATGCTAAAACCCTCGGCTCCAGTTCCGTCCATCTGGTAATTTCCTCCTGGTTTTGTTCCGGCGTTTGCGACTCGCTTACGACCAATTTTGGCCGACCTTCAAAATAAAATTCATCGGTATACAGTTCGGCCTGCTGCAGAAAAAAATCTTTGATCAGATCGTCGGATGGCTGCATCAGTCCCCCTTCCGGTGGGTCACAACATGGTCAATAATCTGCCGGGCAATCGCCCGTTTGGATGCCAGTGGCAGCTGCCACTCCTGACCCTCCGCCGCAAGCAGGATCACTTCATTAGTATCCCCCGCAAAGGCCGCCCCCGCAACGGAAGGATCGTTCCAGACAATATAATCGGCGCCCTTGGCCTGCATCTTAGCGATGGAGCGTTGGTGTCCGTCTTCCATCTCCACACTGAACGCTACCACGCAGGTGGCTTGATTCGCTTCCCGAAAATCCAACAGTAGATCCGGTGAACGGGTAACCATAATGGCCTCGGGCAGTTCGCTTTTCTTAATTTTTGTCCCGGCCTGACTGACCGGGCTAATGTCCTCCACCGCCGCGGCCATAAACAGGTAATCCGCGTCCTTTCCGTGCTCCCGCAAAGCCTGCTGCATCTGCCGGGCGGTTTCCACCCGAATGAGCCGGACACCAGGCGGAATCTCCCCGTATCCGGGGCCGCTGATCAACACAACATCGGCGCCCTGTTGCCGCGCTTCTGCCGCCAGGGCATAGCCCATCTTTCCCGAGGAACGGTTGCTGATAAACCGTACCGGATCCAGGTACTCCCGCGTGGGACCGGCGGTTACCACGACCCTTTTCCCACTCAACTGCTTTGCACCACTGAGCCGTTGCCGGACATAATCAAGAATCACCGATTCCTCGGCTAGGCGCCCCTTACCCGGATCCTTGCAGGCCAGTTCGCCGCTTTCTGGTTCAATGATGCCGTAGCCCAACTCCCGCAGTGTGCGGATGTTTGCCTGGGTGATGGGATTGGCGTACATGTTACTGTTCATGGCCAGGGCAAACACGGTCTTGGCTCCGGCGGTCAGAATCACCGTACTGAGCATATCGTCGGCAAGCCCATTGGCCGCTTTGGCCAGAATATTGGCAGTGGCCGGACAGACCAGCACCATATCTACATCCTGCCCCAGATCAATGTGCCGGGTGTAGACTTTTTCCCGGGAAAACATCTCCGTCACTACCGGCTTACCGCTGAAGGTTTCAAAGATCAGTGGAGACATGAATTTCTGGGCTGCAGCGGTCATAATGACCGTGACATCGGCCCCGTCATCACTGACCAAACGCCGCAGCAGGGCGGCGGATTTATAGATCGCAATCCCCCCCGTTAAACCGAGTGTGATCCGTTTAGTCTTCAATATCGCCTTCGATATCTTCCAGGTGATCGTGCTCTTCAACGACGACCGAGGTATATCGATATTCCAGGTTGTCATCAAGCATTTCGTCCAGAGCGGTGGTAACCGGCTTTTCAACCCGGTCCCAATCTCTCATCTCCTCCTCATCGGGAGTCTCATCGAAAGTCTCCTCATCTCCTTCACCAAGGGTGGGCAGGGGATCCCGGGCAATTCGTATGGCCGCAATCTGACGGGCTCTTTTGGAGGCCGCTACGATCAGCTCATAAAGATCGTCTGTTTTTTCGGTTAGTTTTGAAAAATCAAGAGTTCGTGTCATTTTTTGTATACTCCTTTATTATTGTCATAATTGCATCGACGGTGTGATCTAATTTGTCATTAACGATCTGTCGATCAAATTGTTCAGCTAATTTTATTTCAGCGGGAATCCGGGCGTTGCGGATAGCGATGGACTGTTCGTCTTCGGTATCGCGTCCTTTCAGGCGCCGCAGAAGTTCAGCCTGACTCGGCGGCAGCAGAAACACAGATATCGTCTGCTCAGGATAGAGATTTTTAATGGCCAAAGCGCCTTTGACATCGATATCCAGCAGCAGGATCTTACCCGCCGCCAGGGTCTCATCCAGGGTGCTCCGCAGGGTGCCGTAATAGTTTTCAAACACCTGCTCGTATTCCGCCAGCTTGTGCTGACGGATATGGGCCTTAAATTGCTCCCGGGACAGGAAGTAGTAATCCACTCCATCCCGCTCCATTTTCCGTGGTTCACGGGTGGTTGCAGATATAGAAAACACAAAGCGTTCATCCTGCTCAAGCAGCTGACGGCACACCGTGGTTTTCCCTGTTCCTGACGGGGCCGCAATTGGTAGTAATAAGCCCTTAGTTATCATAAAATATTCTGGGCCTGCTCCCTGATTTTTTCCAGTTCATTTTTAACCTCCACCACATGGTGGGATACCGTGGCGTTTTCCGATTTGGCGCCTATGGTACTGATCTCCCGGTTCATCTCCTGAATCAGGAAGGTCATGCGCTTGCCCACCGGTTCCGGTGAATCGTAATAAGTCCGGAATTGTTTGATATGGCTGTCGAGACGCTCACACTCCTCGGTAATATCAATTTTTTTTGAGAAAATGGCTGCCTCCTGAATGACCCGGCTTTCGTCAATATTTAAATCGCCGGTCAGAAGCAGCAGTTTTTCCTTCACTTTCTCAAAATAGGCCTGTTTGTTTTCCATGGAAATCTGCTGGACTTGGACCGCAACGTCATGGACCAGATCCAGGTGAGACTTGATCTCAGCCGCCAGGTGAGCCCCCTCGGCGTCCTGCATTTTCAGAACTTCGCCGAGCACCTCCTCAATGGCCTGAAAGAGTTCCGTCTGCAGCGCCTTGGTCTCATTCTCCGGGGCTTTCACCTCGAAAATATCGGGAAAATTCAGCAGGTGATTCAAGGTCACCACTTCGGGACTGCCCAGGGATTCACTGGCCTCCTGCAGCAGGGTCCGGTAGCGCTCCACCAGCTCCCGGTTCAGCTGAATGTGCTTTTTCTCATCGGGAGCTCCGTTCAGGGTAATAAACACCTTGACCCTACCCCGGGTCAGACGGCTGCTGAAACGGCGCTTAATCTCCTCTTCCAGGTTTTCAAAGATTTCGGGGAAACGAGCCGAAAAATCAAAATACCGGCTGTTTACCGATCGGACCTCCACGGAGAGGGTCCCCTGCTCCAGGTTCCGTTCCACCTTGCCAAATCCGGTCATGCTTCGTATCATTCATACTCCTTCAAAATTGCCCCGTAAATTACTGCTGCTAATGCAAACTGTCAAAGCTAAAAACAATGTTTTTCTCCTTAATTTTTAAATACTTAGATATAATAATTAATCCCCGTTTTTATATTTTTAAACTATTTTTTACTTTCCCGGTTTCAGCCCTTATCCCGATTGAATATTAGCGGAAATTGTCCTAAACTTGGAGGGTTTCTCGGACACTTCAGAAAGGACCAACATGGCAGAAATTCCAAAGGGATTTGACACTGAAACATATCTGGCGGAGCAGAGCCGGGCGATTCTGGAACGGATAGATGGACAATTCGACAAACTCTATCTGGAATTCGGCGGTAAATTGATTTATGACTATCACGCCGCCCGGGTGCTGCCGGGCTTTGACCCTAATGTAAAAATCCGCCTGCTACAGCAGCTCAAGGACAAAGTGGATGTAATTCTTTGTATCTATGCCGGTGATATTGAACGCAATAAAATCCGGGCAGATTTCGGCATCAGCTACGACGACGCCACTCTGAAAACCTTTGACGATCTCAAGAATCACGGAATTTCAGTCTGTGCCGTGGTTATCACCCGCTACGAGTTCCAGACGGCTGCCACGACGTTTAAAAACAGGCTGGAGCGTCGGGGAATCCGGGTATTCACCCATGGTTTCACCCGGGGCTATCCCACGGATGTAGATCTGATTGTCAGCGAAGATGGCTATGGGGTCAACTCCTATATCGCCACCGCAAAACCGATTGTCGTGGTCTCGGGACCCGGTCCCAACAGCGGCAAACTGGCCACCTGTCTCTCCCAACTCTATCACGAGTACCGGCAGGGTGTCAACGCGGGCTACGCCAAATTTGAGACCTTTCCGATTTGGAACCTGCCGCTGAAACATCCCGTCAATGTGGCCTATGAAGCGGCCACCTCCGATCTGCGGGATGTCAATATGGTGGATCATTTTCACCTGGAAGCCTACGGGCAAGCCGTCATTAATTACAACCGTGATATTGAGGCCTTTCCCCTGCTGAGGCGGATCCTTGAACGAATCACCGGCCGGTCATCTATTTATCAGTCCCCCACGGATATGGGGGTCAACCGGGCGGGATTCGGGATTATCGACGATGCCATTGTGCGTCAGGCCGCCAATCAGGAGATTATCCGCCGCTACTTTCAGTATGCCGTGGAATACGCCCTGGGTCAGACTGACCGGGGAACCGTCGACCGGGCAGAACTCATTATGAAGGAATTGAATCTGACGCCCGAGGACCGGAAGGTGGTCAGCGCCGCCCGTGAGGCTGTCCGGGAGGCCCGGGAGCAGCATACCGATACGGATTATATCTTCTGCGGCGCGGCCATTGAACTGCCCGACGGCAGCATCATCACCGGCAAAAATTCGGCCCTGATGCACTCCACCGCCAGCATGACCCTGAACGCCATCAAACACCTGGCCAGGATACCCGATACCATTCATCTCCTGCCACCCAGTATTATCAAGTCTCTGAAATTTCTGAAAAAAGATATTCTCAAAGGCCGCAAACTCAGTCTGGATCTGGACGAGATCCTGATTGTCCTGGGGCTTTCCGCCGCCAGTAATCCGGCAGCTCAAACGGCCATGGAAATGCTCCGGGAACTGGCCGGCTGCGAGGTGCATACCAGTCATATCCCCAGCCCCGGTGACGCCGCCGGCTTGCGCAAGCTGGGGATCCATTATACCAGCGATCCTAAATATCCCTCCCAGGAACTCTATCTGGATTAAGCAAAAGGAGAATGACGATGGCAAGTATCCATGTGACCCATAATCCCGACCCCCAAATCTTGAAATCCAGGGGGGTCTTCAACTGGCCAATCTGGACCAAGGAGATATCGGAATTTCCCTGGCACTACAGTGAGCAAGAAACCTGCTACCTGCTGGAAGGCGATGTCATCGTTACCCCCGATAATGGTGACGCTGTGTATTTCAGGGAAGGCGATCTGGTCGTTTTCCCGGCCGGTCTTATCTGCCACTGGAAAATCATCAAAGCGGTCAAAAAGCATTACAATTTTGGATAATACTTTATGACAAATTTCAAGCTGCATCTGCCCATCCGGGCCGGTGTGATCGAAGTAAAGGAAATCACCGTTTCTGAAGATAAAAGGGTTTATCAAAAACTTAGCAAGTTCGGCCGCGCCTATCATGACAAATATTCCGGCAATCCCGTCAGTGAAATCCCGGGTGTTCAGAATGCCTGCAAACTGTTTCGGGCCCTGGGCATCGAGCCCACCAAGCACCGGCCGTCTTCGGAAGCCATGTTACGCCGTTTTCTGAAAGGTAAGGAAGCCTATTCGGTTAATTCCCTGGTCGACGTCAGCAACTGGTGCGCCCTGGATTTCCTGTTGCCTAACGGCGTTTATGATCGCTCAAATATTTTCGGCAATATTGAGCTCCGCAAGGGCAGGATCGGCGAGTCCTACATAGGTCTGAATAATCTGGATGTTCACCTGAAAGAACGCTATGCTCTCGCTGATGAGCAGGGACCCTTCGGTTCGCCGAAGACCGACTCCCGGAGAACTTGTGTTGACGTAGATACAAGAGAAATCATCGCAATTATTTACGCACCGGAGGATTACGATCCCAAACGTCTCCGCGAGCAGTGCGAACTTTATTCTGACCGTCTTATTGAATTTTGTGGCGGAGTCCTGGAAAGTTGCCTGATTCTGAATAATCAGTCCTGAAAAGAATCGGGTAGTTCTTTATTCTTCCGGTACCTGGTATTCCACGATAAGCGATAGGTCGATCTTGAGTCCTTCCCGCGGAGCAACCCAGAGATTGCTTACCCGATAGGGTAAGTGAATTAAATACTTTCCTCTGGTTTGATCCGATTCCCCCCTCAAGGGCAGCCGAACTGTTTTATGCGGCTGAAGGGTAACTTTTTCCGGGAAGGATATATCATCTAATTTGCCATCACGAACAAGTGAGTAACTGATATCGGAATGATTATGGATCTGAAGAAAAGCGGGTTTATTTCCCTGAAGGATCAATTCCGGCGTGATAATTTCGATAGATTCTGCAAAAATCGCATCAAGGTATTTTGCCTTCCCAATCAATGTATCCTGATAATAGACAACCGTCCGTTGATGCAAGAGTGCTTTAAGGATGCCTTCCGCGGTTTGTTCACTGGCAAACACCAGGGTCATTGGCCGATGTTCTCCATCGCAAAAATTCCAGACCAGGTTGGTCGGATCGTGTACATCAGAGTTCCCCAGCATCGTAAGGTCTTTATCCAAACACCATTGCTGTACTCGGGATAATATTCGTTATAATTCACGACCTCGATACCTTTTAACCAATCCTTCTCAAGCAACTCCGTATGCTCGTCATACCAATGGGATACGCCATCTTTTTGCTGACCCTTCCAACCGGGATGATTCCAGAACAGGAACGCTTTTTGGTCAATCGCAACCTTAATCGACTCCCGCCAGTCATCCTGCTGTAAAGCATTAACATCCTCCAAAAAGATCGCATTCAAATGGCCGGGCGGCATTCCGCGGGTGATTTCGGCGCCCTGAATCAATATCAAACCGGCGTCATCCGCCATCTTTTTGGCAAGCAGGAAGGGCTGATTAAAATCGGTGGAAACTAAGTCCTTATGAGGCAGCCATTCCAGGTGATCCGTAATTGAGATAGCATCTAGTCCTTCAATCCAGGCTTCCTTCACTCGCACGGTTGGCCAGACGTAGCCATCAGAAAAGACACTGTGCATATGAAGATCACACTTCAGAGTGTGATAGCCAAGGATATCCGGAATCTGAATCTCGCGACGAGCTTGATTCGCGGTACGACCGAATCCCGGCTGACTGAAAAGAACCAGACAGAGAAACGGGATCAAGACTATTTTTTGACGTTTCATTGAATTTATCCCTTCAAACTAAAGTATAAAAAAGCGGATTAATTTATTCCCATTACAGAAATCAGGCTAAAAACACCCTTTCTAAAATTCCCATTTCAAACCCAGAGTGGCGTTGATTTTCAGCTCATCTCCGGCCCCGTACACAAAATTCTTGCTGATTTCAATTTCGCTGCCGACAGCCAGATTTTTACTGACATTAAACCAGAGCTGGGGCTCCGTCAGCAGCACCATCTGCCGGTCCGTGGCATCATCGGCATTCGTCTGACCCCAGAGATCGCAGAAACCGCTGAAGATCAATTTGCCATCGAAAAAAGGTTTAAACCAGACCAGAGTCAACTGGTAACTGGCCGCCTGGTTTTCGGCCCTGCGAAACAGAACATCGGTGCTGACTGTGACAATTTTCAGGTCAATGGGATAGGAAATACCACCCAGCCAGACATTGCCGAAACTGCCGAATGTGTTCAGTCCGTCATTGTACTGGACGGTTGCAGTCAGTTTGCTCAATGGTCCGCTGTTTTTCAAAAAAGGCAATGCAATGTACCGGGCAATTTCCCAGTAGGCCATAGAGGCGCTGTTGGCGCTGACACCATCGCAATAATCAATATCCACAAACCAGAATGTTGCCCCGAAATCATCGGGTTTAAACATTTCCAGAGTACTGGTATAATGCTGCCGATTTTCGCCAAAATCATAATGCAGTTGGAGGTTCTGACCGAAAAGGCCAAGACTGAGGAGAATTAAAAGTGGTAAAAGAATTTTTTTCATGACCGGTCCTGTTCTTAATACAGCCCTAATTTAAACCATGGATTGCAAAAAGAGTATAATAAATATGGGTTTTATATTTTTCACAGAACCTGTATATTGTCAGCACAAAGGGAAAGGGTCAACCATGAGCAATGAATCCAAATCAAATCCAATCTGGGTCGGACTGATCCTGATCGTCCTCGGTGTCATTTTTCTCACTGATTCTTTTCATATTATTCGTATCGGTCATCTGCTCACCCGCTGGTGGCCCCTGATTCTAATTGCTGTTGGTATATCCAAACTAAGTGGCCATGACCGCAACGGCGGAATTTTTCTGATCCTCCTGGGTGTCCTGTTTCAACTCTCCGCACTTCATATTATCCACTGGCACCAAATCTGGCGGCTCTGGCCGGTAATCCTTATTATTATCGGGATCGGTATGCTGTTGAAACGATCCTCAAATAGTGCCGGCGATACTACAGACTTTACGACGAGTTCTGATGACCGCTTGGAAATTAACAGCATTTTCAGCAGTACCGAACGACAGATCAGTTCCCAGCAATTCAAAGGCGGTGAGATTAATGCAATTTTCGGCAACATCAAACTCGATCTCCGTAGTGCCAAAGTGGTCCCCGAAGGTTGTCATTTACATACCGACGCTATTTTCGGTTCCATTGAAATTTATATATCACCCGGCACATCGGTCAATTTCAAGGGGTCCCAATTTCTCGGCCGGGTCGATAACATGGCCACAGTCAGCGGCAGCGGACCCGCGATCACCATTAGCGGCGATGCCGTTTTCGGAAACATTCGCATTACCAATTAAAACATACTCACTTGGCAGGATACTGAAGCCTTCTTCTCCGGGAAAGGGCTTTTTCCGTCGACCGGCCAGATAATTCGATAAGCGGTGTTGTCATCTAATTCGGTTTTCACTAGACTTATTGAAAACAGATTGGAATTCCTATGACAATTTTTCTTCACAGGATAAACCGTTTTCTTCTCATGTTCTCCACAGTTTTGATTGGGTTCTTATTGGGCTTCGCCGGTCTGGCTCATGCCTATACTGCTACCGACACAAGTAGTGTGATCGCCTTTTCCAATACACCGGTCAACTGGAATAATGCCATTTACTGCATCGATACACGGGGCGAGAATCTGCAACGCATTGGCAACCAAACGGGGCGGGACTGCGGCCCCTGCTGGTCGCCCGACGGGGAGAAAATCGCCTTCTACATCCACTATACCGATCGGCCAACCTGATCGATCTTTGTCATGAACGCCGATGGCAGCAACGTCAAACAACTAACATATACTGAAAATGTCTGGGACCACAACCCTTCCTGGTCACCGGATGGTACAACCATCGTCTTCGGCCGGGAATCGGCTACCGGTAATGCCGAAATCTGGATAATGGATTCAAGCGGAAACAATCTCCATAAACTGGAAAATGTGATCGGCAGCGGACCGGAATGGTCGCCATTTGGGGATCGGATCGCCTATCATTCATCTCAAGACGGAAACTCGGAAATTTACACAATGAATATTGATGGTAACGATCAGCGACAACTCACCAATAATTCAGCCGATGACCGCTGGCCCTCCTGATCTCCTGACGGTTACAAACTTGTCTTTCAGTTCACCCGGGACGGAAATTCAGAAATCTATATCATGGACAATGACGGTACGAATCTGCAGCGATTGACCAATCATTCCTCCGAAGATGTGGGGGCCGACTGGTCGCCCGATGGCCAGAATATCGCTTTTGTATCCAACCGCAACGGAAATTATCAGATTTACACCATGGATACCAGCGGAACATCCACCCAGCAGATTACAACCCTGGCCGGGGATAATATTCAGCCCGATTGGAAACCGGTTTTTTCAGCCACTTCAGCAATACCTGATAAAAATCATCCCTCCACACTTCCTGATTTCCGCCTGGACCAAAACTATCCAAATCCCTTTAACACAAAGACTGTCATCCGCTATCATCTGCCCGAAAAATCTCATATAAGGATTCAAATCTCCGATATGACCGGTAAATCCGTCTCCGATCTGATTGATCGTTATCAGCCGGCCGGAACATATGAGATTCACTGGAATGCACATACCTCCGGCAGCGGCATTTATCTCCTCCGAATGGAAACCGCCGGCCGGATTTATACCCGAAAATGTTTACTGATCAAATAATGGTTAAAAATAACCGGTTCGTTTAATCATTTCATTTCACCTGCTTCTTGTTTATTTTCCGGCATGTTCAACAGCTGGTTTCATATTCGTTCCATGGCCAAATATCTGAACTCGGTTCTGCCCGATGCGGTCACCGGCAGTATTTACACTCATCATAAAAACGAGCTGGTCATCGGGATCGAGAATTGTCACGATATTAACGGCCTGCGGCTCCTGTTCCAGAATCCACTGCCCTGTCTCCAGTTTGAAACAAACAGTCACGAACCGCGACACCGGGTGCCGCTCCTTAAATCCATTACGGGTTTGCAGATCGCCGGGGTGGCCTGGCATCGCTCAGACCGGGAAATCCTGATATCTCTGAAAAATGGAATGGGCTACCTGCTGCTGCAACTCTACGGGATTAACGGCAATATCTTTTTCCTGAACCAGGAACTGCAGCTGATCGAATCCTTTCAGAAAGCCCGGCAAGTGCCCGTAGTTAATCCGGATAATTTCACGAACAATGATCGTCTGTTTCTTACAGAAGATTCATTCCGAATTGTTTTGGAAAAACATCCCGATCTTACTGTTGAGAAAATCATGGCCCGCATGCTGGTTCCGGTCCATTCTAAAATCCTGGCCGATGAGATATCATTTCGGGTCGGATTACCGAAAAAAACCCTGGTCATCAATCTTTCAGATGAAAATATTCGGGATTTTTACCGGAGTTATCAAGTAGTTTTGGCGGAAATCGATCAGAATCGCAACTACATCTACGAAGATCCTGTCCCGCTGTTTGCATTGCTGACATTACAATCTCAGAAAACAGCAACACCGAAGCCTTTCGACACCATTATCGAGGCAAACCAGTATTATATCTCTCTGTTTTACCGAACCGACAGTTTGGAACAAATCCGTAAACAGCTCAGCAACCGATTAACACTCGCGCTACAGCAACAGCAACGAAAATTCACCAAACAGAAAACGGACCTGTCAAATCTACCTACGGCCAATGAATACCGCGAATGGGCCGACACTTTGCTGGTTAATCTCTACCAGATTCACGGATATGCGGCTGAAATTGAATTAGCAAGCCTGAACAACCTCGATCAGCGGGTTCGCATTCCCCTGAACCCGAAACTCAGCGCCGCCGAAAATGCCAATAAGTATTACGAAAAAAGCCGTCAGATTGAAGATTCCCGGACGGAACTTCAGCATTCCCTGAGAAATACTGAACAATCGATTCAAGAAATTGCCGGGCAATTAAAAGCAATCGAAAGGTGTGACGATCTCAAGACCATGCGGCAAATTCAGCAACAGATTCCGGCCCGCTTTGTTCAACAGCAGACCGGCCCGGAGTCCGTGGAACGCCAGCCCTATCACCGGTTTTTGATCAATGACCGGGAAATCCTGGTTGGCAAAAGCGCCAAAGATAACGATCTGCTCAGTTTCAAACACGCCCGGCCCGAGGATTTCTGGTTCCATGCGGAGCACGGTCCCGGCTCCCATGTAGTCGTGCGCAATCCCAATAAACAGGATTCACTCCCCAACGAGTTGATTGAGATCACCGCTGGGATAGCCGCATTCTACAGCAAAGCCAAGCACTCCACAATCGTCCCGGTGATTTATACCAAACGAAAATACGTTTGGAAACGCAAGGACATGCCGCCGGGAAAAGTATTCACAAAATTCACAAAGAGCGTCATCGTGAAACCGCTGGATCCGCGGACCGCAGGATAATCCTTCGCTGGTCCAATACGATCGAATGGGCAATCGCCCAACTCAATGATTTTCAGAGAGAAGTTGGATCAGGTTTTCACGGGTCAGCAGCTGCAAATCAACGTTGGATTCCAGAAAGGGTTCCACATCGTTGATTACTTCGTCCCATTCGGTTTCATTAATTCGCCGCAGGATGATTTCCCGCCAGTTTTGCTCAGTAACCGGCTCCCCGGAATACCCGGTTTGGGTAAGCGTATTGGATAAAAATGGTATATTTGGTTTGAGCCCCTTCCAGCGGGATAGCAGAAATACCAGATCATAATAATCCCTTCCTTTTGTGTAAGCACGCTGCAAAACGGCATGGAGTTTACCTGATAAAAAACTGGGCAGGTCGTGCTGGATCAGGCTGAAGGGAAAATAACGGTTGATTAATATTGCCTGTTTTCCGTATCCATCCGGAGGATTGGTATCGAGATCAATTTTGACACTGAGTTTTTCATTACTGTGCAGAGACAAACCAAATTCAGCTAACAAACCCTCAAACCAGATAAATGTCGAACTGACCGTTTTTTCATTCACTGAAGTATCGGAAATAAGATAGCCCTGTTTTTCCAGGTTCCGGCGAAGTTTCAGTATTGTTGCCGTTATAGAATAGCGGCTCGGCGCATTAAGTAATTGAAAATCCAGGTCCTCAGAAAAACGGTTTAACCCGTAAATAATTCGCAACGCTGTACCCCCCTGGAAAACCAATTCCTGCAACAATTTCATCTCAAATAACTGGCGCAAGATTACATGCTGCAAATATTCCCTGAGGAGCAGACGCGCCTGTTGGGGATTGTGACTATTTTGTAAAATGTATTTAATTTGCTCTTTCACTCAGTTCCCTGCCTGTGCCACGGCAGACAGGCCTGCCCATTCAAATAATCCAGCAACTGACGGGTTCCCCGCTGCACTTTTTGGCTTTTCAGACGGCCGGCATATTCCTGTAAACGATCGGCGCTGAAACGCTCAACATTCTGCAAGCGGAGTTCCGACCAGCGTTTTTGCTCCCATTCGCCTGTTGAAAAATAACAAATATCCACAAGCGCTCTTTCCACATCAGCGATATAAGCGTTCTGCTGCTCACTATCACCCAGTGACATTTTGGAATAACCAAAAAACCGGTCGGGTACCGTGCTGAAGTACCGAAATCGTCCGATACTCGTATCCCAGGCTGCGGTCTGACGCGTGGTAATTGCCTGAATGACATGAACCTCTTCGGGAATACAGTGATAATGCTGTAACGCAGTAAAAAGACTAATAAACGAAGGTGTATAGAGGTAATTCGAAATGTAAAAAAGATCAGCCCCTTTTTTTTGATAGGGCGACGCAAGCAGATATTTTCCCCGGCGTAAGCGGATGAGTTTGCCCTGTTTGACCCAGCGCGAAATCCGTGACATTATCTGCGGCTCGGGCTCATTAAATAGCGTCACCAGTTCATAGGTCTCGAAAAACGGGCGGGTTTTGAATATACGTTCAAGCTCTTCATATTTCATATAGGTAACTTACCATAATTGGTAAGTTATTCAAATAAATATTTCCAATTTGAAGTTGTTGACACTTTTTATGGATAGTCCCGCTCCGGAGCACCTGCCCGACCAGATTGCCGACAAGTCGGCGGGGAGCCCCGGAACGAGAATGGAATATGACTGCTGTATTACAAATACTCTTTCACATACCGGCCCAACTCTGCAAAATGCAGCGTGAGGCCGATGCGATGGGACTGACCAAGTTCGGCATAGGAGCCGCCCATGGCCAGACCATAATCAATACTGCCAATCGGCGTATTAAGCCCAAATCCCACATGGGTACTACCCAGATTGTCCCGGCCGATGCGCAGCATGATATGCTCCTTGACCTGCATTTCCAAACCCAGACGAACACCGGCGCTGATGAAACCAAGGTTCAGATCGGACTGGTTGGTCTCTCCTTCCAGATTGATATCCAGGCCAAGCGATGGCCGGAAAATCACCGGCAAAAATACTGGGCTAATGCTATAAGCAGCGCCCAGTTGCAGAGACGGCGCGATGAATTCATTGTCCCCGTCGGGGTAATACAAAAACGTCGTTGTTACATCCCTGAGAATCGCTCCCAGAAATAGATCCGGCAACAGTTGAAATTGAGCGGCCAGGTCAAAACCGACACCCCAGGCATTGCTAATTCCCAGGGATTTATATAATGTCTTTATGGTTCCACCGATATTCAGTCTGGCATTCATCGGCCGGGCCATGGCAAAAAACAGGGCATTCTCACTGGCGCCGAAAGTCCCGATCTTGCCAAAATTCAGGCGCTCGCCGGGATCCAATTCGCCGTTGCCGTTTTCATCGATCAGGGCCGAACGGGTATCGGGAATTCCATCTACTCCGGACCGAAAAAAACCAAATCCGTAAGACCAGTCCGCCGATCCCGGCAGGGCCAGCGCCACATAGTCCAGGTTGAGTACACCGGCAAACTCCTCAGTATGCATGAATTCGCCGGAGAGTACCGGTTTTGCAGCCAGCGCCGCCGGATTCCAGTACACGGCCGAGGCATTCTGAGCTGCGGCGACAACCGATCCGCCCAAGCTCATTTCACGTACGCCCATGCCAATCTTTAAAAATTCACCGGCATATTTATCGCCCAGCGCCAGTGCCGGAGACAGTGATAGCACAACAATCAATCCGGCCAGAAAACCGGAGGAGACTGTGAATTTATTGATAAGTAAGTATAGTCGATTTAGCATAATGAAAATTAAACCGGGATCCCCGAGGGATTGTTCCCGTATCTAGATGCCGTACTCTTTTTTCAACTGGTTCAGTTTCTCGAGCGCTTCAAGCGGGGTCATGGTGTTGACATTCACTTCGTTGAGTTTTTTACGCAGTTCACTTTCCCGCTGTTCAAACAGTCCCAGCTGGTTTTTATCGGGTTCCGGCATTTTTTTATACTTCAGTTTATCCGTCGGCAATACCCGTTCATCGCTGCTCAGATTGGACATAATTTCATTGGCCCGGTGAATCACCTCCATAGGTATTCCGGCCATCTGGGCCACATGGATACCGTAGCTCTTATCACAGCCGCCGGGAATGATCTTCCGTAAAAATACCACCCTGTCCCCGTATTCTTTAACGGCAACATTCAGATTTCTGACCCGTTTAAGATACTTTTCCAATTCCGTCAATTCATGATAATGCGTGGCAAACAGCGTCTTCGCGGCCACTTCCTTATGCTGATGCAGATATTCAGTTACCGCCCAGGCAATAGACATTCCGTCATACGTAGAAGTCCCGCGCCCGATTTCATCCAACAGTATCAATGATCGGGGTGTGACATTGTTGAGAATGTTGGCGGTTTCATTCATCTCCATCAGGAAAGTAGATTCTCCGGCAGCCAGGTTATCACTGGCTCCCACCCGGGTAAAGATCTTGTCCACTACGCCAATGGACGCCGCTTCAGCCGGAATAAAGCTGCCCATTTGGGCCATCAGCACGATGATGCCCACCTGTCGCAGATAGGTGGATTTTCCCGCCATATTCGGGCCGGTAATGATCAGTATCTGGTTCTCTTTATTGTCCACATCGGTATCGTTGGGAATAAAATTCTCACCTGCTGGTAACAAGGACTCCACGACCGGATGACGACCATCTTTAATAAAGATACGGCTACTTTCAGTAATTTCCGGACGATGATAATTGTTGCGGTCCGCAATATAAGCAAACGAACAGAGCACATCCAGTTCCGCAATCACAGCCGCATTGCGCTGAATGCTGACAATCTCTTTCAGAACCGCTTCCCGGATCGTCTGAAACATCTCGTATTCCAGCGTTCCTATTTTTTCTTCTGCGGTCAGCAACTTTTCTTCATATTCTTTTAATTCCGGTGTAATAAATCGCTCGGAATTCACCAGGGTCTGTTTGCGGATGTAGGTCTCCGGGACTTTGTCCACATGAGGTTTGGTTACATCAATATAATACCCAAAAACCCTGTTGTACCCGACTTTCAGCGTTGGAATGCCCAGTTTCTCCCGCTCCCCGGCCTGCATCTGCAGGATCCACTCCTTGCCGTGTTTAATGATATAGCGATATTCGTCCAGTTCCCCGGAATAACCATCCCGGATAAACCCGCCCTCCCGAATCGACAGGGGCAGATCCTGGTCTTTGATCGAATCGTTCAGCACTTTTACTAAGGATTCCAGCGGCCGCAGATCGGATTTCAAATCATTGAAGATCCTGTCATCATCAATGATACTTGCTATTTCCGGAACCAACTCCAGTGTGCTTTTCAGATTATTCAGTTCCCGGGCACTGGCGCGGTTTGTCGATAAGCGCGATAGCAATCGCTCCAGATCACTGGTTTTACTGAGGATTTTCCGAAAATTATTCCGTTGGTCATGTTCAGCAAGAAAAAACTCAACACAATCATGTCGTTTCTTAATTGCAGAGATCACTTGCAGTGGCCCACGGATCCATTTCACCAGCAAACGGCTGCCTGCCGGAGTCATGGTTTCGTTAATGACATTAAACAGAGTCCCCCGTTCGCCACCGGTCTGCATGGTGCGAAAGAGTTCCAAGTTACGCTGGGTAAACTCATCAATCAGGACAAAGTCCTTGTCACTCTGCAAGCGCAGACTGGAAATATGCCCCAGGTTAGTCTGATGATTCTGCCGCAAATAACTGATGATCGGACCGGCCGCCATAATCCCATGCGTGACCTTTTCACAGCCGAAGCCTTTCAAGGACTGGGTTCGGAAATGGTTGATCAGCGTTTCGTAAGCCATCTCGTGGGAATAGAAATAATCATCCATCGCCGTGATCCGCAGGACTTGATTGGCAAACAGCGCACTGACCTCACCGAGTAAGTGTTCGGGACAGAGGATTTCCGAAGGCTGCAGAGCCAGCACGGTTTCCTTTAAACGTTCGGGAACCGTTTCACTGAGGTAAAATTCACCGGTGGAGACATCGATGGTCGCCATGCCGGCCACGGTTTCATTGAAGGTAACCGATATCAGGTAGTTATTTTTTTCCTTTTCCAGGTAATTGTCAGTAATAGCTGTGCCGGGAGTTACCAGTTCCACCACTTCCCGCTTGACGATTCCCTTGGCCATTTTGGGATCTTCCACCTGCTCACAGATGGCCACTTTCAGCCCGGCCCGGATCAGTTTATGCAGGTAATTATCCAGAGCATGATAGGGAAAACCCGCCAGCGGTACGGTAGAGGCTTTGCCATTCGCCCGTTTGGTCAATGTAATATTTAGAATTTTTGCAGCAGTTTTGGCGTCTTCCCGGAAGGTTTCATAAAAGTCGCCCATGCGAAACAGCAGCAGCGCGTCGGGATATTTGGATTTAATGGCGCTGAACTGGCGCATGACCGGGGTAGATTCGTCGATATGTTCCGTTTTCTTTGTCATTTCAGTCCGGCTTTAAATATACGGAATCGTTCAGAAGTATGAAATATTGAAAACAGTCCTGAACAAAAACAAATCTGTATAATACCAGCACACCTTCATCTTGTTGACAGAATTTGAATGAATTTTGTCAGTTGACTGACGGGGCTTCGAATAAATTTGTTAATTTGCACTAAACCAAACGGTTTTTATTCGTTACTTAACTCACGCTGATCGCCGACTCTGGTGGTCAGACCAATCTTATCGTAGTGATTCAAGATCGGGATGGCCCACTTACGGCTGGTATTCAATACATCTTTCAATTCACTAACTGTCGCCGACTGGTTCTTTGTCAGATAGTCCCGAATCTGCCGACCGCCTCGATCGAGGATCTCCCTATGGATGAACTTATCCCGGTCAATCTGCACAATGCGGCTCTCATCCATTAAAAAGGCTATTATCAGTTGCACATCTTTTTCGGACAGCGGGCTGCGCTGATGGATTTCCCTGAGGTCGGGCGGATTAAACCCCGCCTGTTTTAAATCCGTTTCCAGGGTTTCAATAAACCGTTGCTGAATATCGGAAAATTCAATCTGAAATTCAAACAGGGTGATCTTTTCACCACTTATTTTTATCCGACGATCATCCGCAAGTTGCTTCAAGAGGTAATTTATCAGTTCAAGCGGGATTTTTATTGCTTCGAGCAGTTCCGATTGTGAAATTCCCATGGACAGGGAGTACTTGCGATGATATTCCCGGATAACATTTAAGATATTATTCCTGAGACTCTCATGCTGTTTGGGCGAAGTCCAGGATTTGTCTATCTGTACAAGCCGGGCAGCCGCGGCTAACTCTGCCAAAACATTGCGAACTCTATCCGGTGGAATTGAAAATCTAAGTGTTAACTCACGCTCGCTATATAATTTCAGGGCATTCAAGTCGAGATGCCGGGAAATAAGGTCTGTTCCTTCACAGTTTATTAAATAGTCCAGGGATTCGGCGGTGGCCTGGTCCTTCTTGCGCAGCGGTTTGGCCATAGCATCCAGAACGACACCGCCACCGACGGTAATCATGGGAGAATACTGCCGGATAATGAAGCGGTCCCGGAACCCCGCACTCAACGGCTGATCAAAGATCAACTGGGCAATCGCTGATTCACCCGGCGATAACCGGTCCGGTCCGATCAGACGAATCCTGCCCATATATTCACTCGTTCCAATATGAACCCTGACCACACTGTTGTACTTTAATGGTTTCGACGTAGCCAAAAGGTTTACAGCACAAGTCAGTAACTTGCTGGTTTTAAAACAGCCCGGTACAGCCAGAAAATTACCTCTTTTTATACTCCCGTGTTCAACTCCCTGAATATTGATCGCTGCACGATGCCCAACTCCAATTTCATTTACAGCAAGGTTATGAGACTGAATTCCCCTGACCTTCACCGGTTTCTGAAGAGGCAACAATTCCAACTCTTCACCAATTCTAACCCGACCGCTGATCACAGTTCCCGTCACTACGGTTCCGTATCCCCTGGAGCTGAACACCCGGTCGATGGGCAAACGAAACAGTTCCGGTTCATAGACCGAAAGGATTCGTTCATCGGGCAGGCGCAGCAGATACTGCTTTAATTCTTCAATTCCGTTTCCATTAACTGACGATACTCTGAAGATTTTTGAATTTTCAAGAAAACTACCCTGCACAAATTCCCGGATTTCCTCCTCCACAAGGTCGGTCCAGTCGGTGTCTGCCAAATCTGTTTTTGTGATAACAATAAGTCCCCGCCTGACATTCAGCAAACGCAGAATATCAAAGTGTTCACGGGTCTGGGGCATAATCCCGTCATCCGCGGCAATGACCAGCAAACCGGTATCGATGCTGCTGGAGCCGGTAACCATATTCTTGACAAATTTTTCATGCCCCGGAACATCGATAAAGGCAATATTTTCATTCAGAAAGGCGAAACCGATATCAATAGTCATACCCCGCTGTTTTTCCTCAAGCAACCGGTCCGGGTCGGTCCCCGTCAGGGCCCGGATCAGGCTTGATTTTCCATGATCGATATGTCCGGCAGTTCCGATTAATACAGGACGCATTTTTTATTCATTCGCTTAAGTGGTTAAAGAAGCGGCTACTTTGTTTATGGCATTTGATATAAAGACAATTTCCGTATCAGCAACGGCTTTCAGATCCAGGTAAAACCGGCGTTCATTTATATAACCGATCACCGGTGGGTCCTGCTGGCGGAACCGTTGGGCCAGAGTTTCCTCGGATAGTCCTGTAGCGGAAATCCGCAGGGCGACACTGGGGATGGTCTCCGTGGGCATGGAACCGCTACCGGCTTCGGTCAATGTATCACATACCTCAATCTTTAAATGACGACTGACTGCGCTATCCAGTGCATCAACGATTCCCTGGGCCATTGCCCGGAGTTGATCCCTGTCACGGGTCAGAAACGTTAAGGTCGACAGGTCCGGCAGCTCATTATTTAAAATATACCGGCTCAGGGTAACCGTCAACAGGCTTAAACTAATTTTATCGCAGCGCAATACCCGCATCAACGTATTTTTTCGAATTTTCTGAATAAACTCCGTTTTTCCAACAATCAATCCGGCTTGCGATCCGCCCAATAATTTATCGCCACTAAATGTAATCACATCAAACCCCTGGGACACTGCATCCGCCACAACCGTTTCTTTCGGCAATCCCAGAGTTTCCAATGGCAACAGTGCTCCGCTTCCCAGGTCCAGAATAACCGGAATTAGCTTGCGATGAGCCAGCTCGATAATTTCAACTTCAGCAGGTTTTTTCGTAAAGCCCTGCACCCGATAATTGGATGTGTGGGCAATCAGAACAGCACCGGTTTTTGAAGTGATGGCATTTCCATAGTCCTGCAGATGGGTCCGGTTGGTTGTACCAACCTCAATCATTTTCGCACCGCTTTTTTTCATAACGTCGGGCAGACGAAAGGAACCGCCAATTTCAATCAGTTCCCCCCGGGAGACAATCACCTCTTTGCGGTTGGCCAAACTATTCAGAGCAAGCATGACGGCCGCGGCATTATTATTGACGACGGCGGAGTATTCCGCGCCGGTTAACAGACACAGATAATCATCAATTAAATCCAGCCGTTCACCCCGTTTTCCGGTTTGTATATTGAATTCAAGATTCAGGTACCCCGGTGCAATATTCATTAAGAACTGAAAAACCCGTTCTCCCAGGGGCGCCCGGCCAAGACCGGTATGCAATACTACCCCGGTTGCGTTGACGACCCGTTTAAGTGGAGTTTCGAGCAGTTGCTGAATTCTGTCCTTAATCTTTGGTACGATGATTCCGATCGTCTGTTCTTTTGATTTCAAGCGAAGATTCGTCTTGCTTATCTCCTGCCGCAGCTGTTCCAATTCCTGACGAATTATCTCTGCCAGGATTGCCGGCTTCACCGACGTGTTTTCAAAATCATCGATAAGCTGCTGAACCGAGGGCAGGTTTTTGAAAGAATTTTGAATTGTATCAACCATTGGTCTACTCATTTAAGTGAATTTAAGATTGCATCAACCGATTCGGTCGGCACAATGCCCACACGAATTATTTCCCAACTATTCTCAAGCAACTTAATAATCGTTGAAACCTGTGTATTCTCTGTAAATCCGTTATCAATAATAACACTGATTTCGCGGGGAAAATAGTCTTGAATTTCCACAAGCGATGCTGCCGGTTTTTGGGTTCCCGGGTTAATGCTCGTCGTCGAAATCGGATGAGGGTAGCCCGACAGGAGCATATTTAATACCGGCAGATCAACCACTCTGACCCCCACGGTTCCGTTTCGGGTAAAGGGCGCCGGAAACTGCTCTTCGGATTTCACCGGCAACAGCAGGGTTACGCAACCTGGAAAAAACGCATTTACCGCCGACATTTGAAAGTTACTCAGGTGATCAAAATCCCTTTGCATCCGTCCAGTACTGGCGTACAGAACGCTGACCGGCTTTTGACTGTCCCGGCCTTTCATCTGCTGTAATGTTTCTACAGCTCCGGTATGATAAACATCCACTCCTAATCCATAAATTGTATCCGTAGGATAGGCAATTACCTGTCCCTGCTGCAGGGCAGCGTACACTTCCGCCTGGTCTGCTTCAGTCCAATTGTAAAGTGAGATAATTCTTGCGTCCATCCTTACACAATCTCCTTTATAAGTGACTGTAGAATTTTGGATTTCCAGCGGCGGTGAATCCAGTAATACTGTTCAGGCTTTTGGCGAATTAATTCTTCAAAATAACGGGTATAAGATTGAATCAGGAATTCTATCTTCTTGTCCTCAGGCAATCCTGCGGGTGTTTCTAGTGGAAATTTATCAAAACGGATGTCATACCTGCCCTTTTCATCCATCAGGCAGCTGGCCAGTAGCACCGGACATTTTTTCCGTAACGCAAACAGCATGGGCCCCCGAAAACTCGATGACCATTGATCGAAAAACCGGACCCAGGCGCCCTGCTTTCCGGCGTTCTGGTCAGCAACCATATACAGGAGTTGATCATTCTTTAAAAACCGGTAGGTTTTAACCGTATGGCGTCGCCCTTTGGGCAGGATTTTCAGTCCGTTTTTAGTGCGTATTTCAGTGACAAGGCGGTCGGCCAGCGGATTCGCAAGCCGGGCCGCAATTGCAGCCACATTGTAGTGATTTCGGGCCAGCCAATCGGCGATCAGTTCCCAGTTCCCAAAGTGGAACAGAATGATAAGCACCCCTTTGCCCTGTCGGATAGCGTTATCCAGATGGGCATTGTCAATCCGACGAACCATCCGCTTGAATCGTTGTTCACTCAGCTGGTAATTGGAAAAAATATCAAAATGGAACCGGGCAAAATGAATGTATGATTGTTTAGCCAGTTTTCGTCGCCAGCCCGGAGGTTTATCAGGAAACGCTTTTGCCAGATTTTCCACCACAACTTTCTTACGGTATGGAATTATGTAAAAAAGAACGTAGCCGAGTATCGTTGCAATCCGCCGCCGATTCAGATGAGACAGGCGGGGCAGCAATTGGTTTAGCAGGGATAATACAGAATATTCAAAACGGTATTCAGACGTTATTTTTGTGACACTCATAAACTGACAATCACCGATTCACGAAAGCAACGGTTTATTGCGGGTAACTTCGTTTATAGACATCGTTCATGGTTTCGGGACCGCTTTTCAGTTTCCGGAAGGCATAGGGCAGCGCTTTATTGAAGCTCTCTTTGTGGTTAAATTCATGTTTATAAAACGTGTCAATCCAATAGATCAGATCATTTTTTCCGGTCTCATCCAGATCGCGGAATATCTTATAGACGGGCTCGGCAATTTCAGCACTATAGCGAGGTGCCGCTGATTTTAGTTTCCGGTTCTGTTTCAACTCATTGCCAATTTCATAGGTCCGGTACAGGTAAGCGTGGAGAAACACCTTCTTCTCTTCCGGAGTGAGGGCTTTCCAGTAAATCATCTGGCCGTAAGTGGTATAATCAAAATCTTTGCTTTGACCAATGTCCTGAGCCTGGCCGCTGACTATGGCCATTAAAATAAGCATACCGACACATACTTGTTTCATTATGATATCTCCTCTTTCGATTCGGATAAACGTTTGATCTCTTCCAGAAGCCGATCGACTACCTGTGACTCCGGAATTTTAGCAATTATCTCCCCTTTTTTAAAGAGCAGAAAACTCTTTTTCCCACCGGCCACACCCAGATCGGCTTCCCGGGCTTCACCGGGCCCGTTCACAGCACAACCCATCACCGCCACGGTCATGGGTTGTTGGATATGTTTAACCCGACTTTCCAGGTCCGCTACAATGCCTATAATATCCACATCCGCCCGTCCGCAAGTAGGACAGGAGATGATCGTGATGCCCTTTTTGATCAGGTCCAGAGACTTCAGGATTTCAAAACCCGTCTGGACTTCCTGAACAGGATCGTCGGTCAAAGATACCCGGATTGTATCACCAATACCCTCAGCAAGCAATGTGCCGATCCCAATCGCGGATTTGATGGTGCCCTGCCAGGGTGGTCCGGCTTCAGTGACACCTAAATGCAGAGGGTAGTCATATTTTTCGGTAAAAAGCCGGTTCGCCGCAATCATCAGCGAAACATTGCTGGCTTTCAACGCCACGATAATATCTTCAAATCCAAAATCTTCACAAATCTGGATATGCCGGGCAGCGCTGGCCACCATGGCCTCGGCATTGGGATGACCGTATTTCTCCAGTAATTCCTTTTCCAATGAACCGGCATTAACGCCTATCCGGATGGGAATCTTCGCTGACCTCGCCGCTTTTAAGACAGCCTGAATCCGCTCCTTATTCCCGATATTTCCCGGGTTGATCCGGATTTTGTCGACACCCGCATCAATGGCTTTCAGGGCCAGACGATAATCAAAATGAATATCCGCCACCAGGGGAACGGTCATCGCTTTCCTGATTTCCGGCAATGCCCGGGCGGCAGCCTCATCGGAAACTGTTACCCGGATCAATTGGCAACCGGCGGTTTCCAGATCATGAATCTGGCGCTTAATTGCCGCAATATCCGCTGTGTGGGGTGTTGTCATGGACTGAACGCTGACCGGAAATCCACCCCCGATCGGTAGTTTCCCAACGGTAACAATCTTGCTGATTCTGCGATTATATTGACTCATCGGTACAAATTACAATTACCGGGTTTTCTTCACAATAAAAATTCATGTTTATTTCGTCGAATAGGGTTTAATCAGATAGCCCTTGGCGGCAATAACAGCGCTGCTGCGATTGTCCAGATCAACGGTTTTCTGATAAATTTTAACCGCATCCGGGCGCCGGCCCTGAAGATCGTATACCTGGCCCAATCGTAAATATGCGCTTGCCAGATCATAGTCCATTTCGGAATCATAATTACCCAGATAACTCAAGAGCTGTGTCTCCGCCCGATCAAGATCGTCGTTTAAAAGCGCCTGACTGCCTTCCAATAGCCGCAAACGCTGAATATATTCCTTTTTAAAAAAAGGTTCCAGTTCGGGCAATCGCTGATGAATTTTTTCTATGTAGGTCTCAATATTTGGATTTCCGGTTCGGATACAAAGTTCAGCATATAAATAATTATAGTAAGGATTGCCGGGAAATTCATTTAACAACATATCCAGCCAGCGCCGCACAGCAGCATAATCAGCTTCGAAATAGAGATAGAGATACACCATAATGCTGCGGGCTTCATAGCGACTGTAATTTCCATGCAGCGCCGCCGTCTCGATCTGTTGCAGCCCCTCCTCTTTAGAACCGGAAATCTGCATGATCCACGACGCGATCTGCATAAATCCCGAGGAAAGGCCAACATAATAGTTAAACACCCCGAAGGCAATCATAATATCGGGATTATCGGGGCTGCCTTTCAGGGCGGATTTGAAATTCCGGATAATGCGATAGCCACTGACCAGGACACCCAGCCAGTCCTTTTCAGCCAGTAGCACCCTGGCCCGTAATCCGTTTGTCAGCCCCATATAATACTTCAAATCCGGGTTGTCCGGATCCAGCACAAGGTGCCGGCGGTAGTCCAGTATCAAATCATCAATGTCTTCCAGCAATTCCCGATTGCCGGCTTCATACCCGAATTTACCCTGATTGAATATCCATTCATTGGCCAATGCACCAAACGGGGCCAGTGGATGATAGGGGACATTTTGCGACACCTCCACGAAAAGGCTGCAGGCGTGATCGTGCTCCATACGGTTCATGGCTTTCAGGGCCTCCTGGATCCGGGCTTCCTGATACTCAGCCGTCTGACCCGGAAGCAGCCGACCCATAATAATCAGGCTCCAGAAAAACAGAAGATATTTCATTTGTCTTTGCATTGATTCACTGAATACTTTTAACAGACGCTTAGTAAAATGCCCCAATATTTCGGGGCATTTCAATTATTGGATTCCGAATGTTCAAGCAATTTACTCGATAAAATCGGCTTCCATAAAATCTTCCAGACGGAAGCGACCCTCTTTTTCAAGTTCCCGGGCTTTATCGACAACTGATTTCTGAGCAGCCTCCACTTTCCGGCGGGGTTGTGGACCCTCCAGCAACTCCATTTCATCCTCCAGGATAATCTGTGTCCGCTGGGGCAGAGAATTGATAAAGAGTTCCTTGATCTCTTCAGACTGTCCCTTCAGGGCATAGGCCACTTCCGATGCTTCAACGGATTTCAGCACGTCAGACAGAACATCGTGGGGCAGCTTGGGCAAATCATCAAAACTAAAATAGTGGCGCTTAACCTCCTGTACAATATTTGGAGCCTCTTTTTCAAGGTGTTCCAGAAAACGTTTTTCGTCTTTGGGGCGCATTTGACTGAGGATTCCCGCCAGGTTTTCGCCACCACCGCGGTTGAATTCCGACGCCCGTGGAATAAAGGCCGATTTCTCTTTCAATTCATTAGCAATGCTGACCACACCTTCCAGGGGAATATCACCCAGTTGACCGATCTCTGTGATTACCCGGGGTTGTACCGTCGGATCAAGAGCCTGTAATACGGCAACCTGCCGTTCAGTGGGCAGCTGGGCAATCGCCAGAGCCATAATCCGGGGAGTTTCAGTAGCGATCAGATAAATCACCTGCTCATTCGTGAGTTTGATCAAAAACTCAAAGGGTTTCTTTGTTTCTTCAGTAGCCGGTGTAAATTTTTCCGATACAAAACTGAAATAGAATTCCTCCAGAATCTCTTTTTTTATCGTGAAGGGTATACTGTTAATAGTACTCATCCGCTGGCGAACTTTCTGAATCTGATCTTTGGACATTCCCTTAAAGAGCTGCAAAGCCAGATTATTTCCCAGAGATTTAAACAATATTGCGACTTTATCTAAACCGTCGAGATTTTTAAAATCTACCATCTTTTCCTTCCTCCTTAGAATTCCGATTCGCTCTCTTCGGCTTGTTTAGTTTGTCCTAACCATTCGTTAATGACTCGTGATGCTGTATCAGGCTGACCGACGCTCATCGATATTACCGATTGTTTGATACCTTTCATCTCCTCTTTTAACGCAGTTGTATCAACAAGGGGGGCCTGTACCGGTGGCGCGGCTGGCGGAGCAACCGGAGGAGCTGTCTGTATCGGGGCCTGGACAGTGGGTTGTTGTATCGTCGGCTGAGGACGCGGACCCATAGGTACTTTTGTCCCATAGCCCCATTCAATTTCCTGCCGTTTTTGATGGGTGCGTCGGTTGACAAGGGAAATGATCAACAGGATTAATAGTGCCAGTGCAAACAAAGCCAGAATAATATAAAGTCCCAAATTATCCATTCGGGCAAATCCCGGCGGTGATGTTTCCAGGGCGCTCATTTCAAGATCCTGAAGCCGGCGGTTGCTTTCCCGCAACTGGTCTTTCAGATTGACCAGTTCAGTTTCCCGCACATCGGCTAACGCCCGGGTTTGTTCCCGCTGATCCTCTGAAATTTGGGGTGCGTTAAGCTGGGTCTGCAGATCAGATATCTGTTTGCGCAATTCCTGCATCCGCAGTGAATCCCGGACCAAAACCTGACGTTCAGCCTGTTTCTGCTGCTCAATTTTTGTCACATGCTCAGTATTACGCTGACGACGTTCCATATCATCTATTTTTTCAGCAATATTTTTCAAGATAATCGCTTCCGCGGCATCCTGATCACCCCGCTTTTTGAAAGAGGCGGTCATCACACTGATAACATCACCCCGGGCCCGGTCATAATGGGACGCAATCGAAACAACCTGACGAACGTTTTCAATTATTTCAGGGGTAACGCCATCTTCCATAATGATATTGACCTGCTGACGTTTAACCACAGGTATCGCCATCGATGACCTCTGAACCTGTGTGGCTATCCGTTTTGGTTCCTGGCGTGTTATCTCAGGCGCCGCCTCCGGAGCAGCCATTTCCGTCTTTGCGGGCGGGCCTTCCTTAAGGGTGGGCTCTGCAGTTTTCTGCTCAGCCCGGACCACCTCTTCGGGAGTTTCAAAACCGGGCAGCGGCAATCCCAGATCCGACGAACGGCTCTTCACCGCCTTGTCTTGAGTCTTGTCCTCAGGTACTGAACGCTGAGGTGTTGGGCTGATCACCGGTGTCTGACCGACACTTTCTTTCGGAGTTTCATAGACAGTTTCGGTCTGTTCCGCGGCAGTAAACTCTATTTCAACGGCGACATCCACCACAAATTTGATGTCATCCAGAAGTTTATCAAGGGCATCGGTGACACGTTCCCGCAGACTGTTTTCCAGCATTAATTTTTGCGAAAGGTAGGATATCTGGTTATCCTGAGCAGCCAGGAAACCGGTTCCCAGTAAAACAAGCGTCATTATACTAAATAGAATTATAATTTTTCTGCTGCTATTCTTGAGCATTTGATACACTCCTTAATTATCTCATTGTTAGAAAAAATATTTCAACGCGCCGGTTCGTAGCTCGTTTATCGATCGTAGAATTAGCTTCGGCAACGGTAGCGCCAAGGGCTTTCGGGCGAGTGTCTGAGTAGGCTATCGCCTGTAATCTGTCCGGCGGCACTCCCCGGGCGATGTAATACCGGACAACCTGGGCCGATCGGGCCGCAGATAGTTCCCAGTTCGAGGGATAAATTGGCGAAGAAATCGGATCGTTATCCGTATGGCCTTCGATTGCAATAGGAAATACGGATTTTATCATCATTGATTCAAATTTGTTTAATAGCGGAAAAATTCTCGGATCAAGGTTTGCGCTGCCGGAAGCAAATGAAATATTGCTGGGTAAAATTATTGCAACTCCCTTCGGGCTGGTTTCAACCTCGACAACCCCTTTCAAATTTTCCTCTTCAATAACATTAACAACTTCTTTATAGATTTCAGCCAGCGAAAACTTTTCCGTTTTCTGTTTCCCCCCCAAGGCATCGCCAACGGAATCGCCAAACTGTTCCAGCTTCACCGGATCAATGGTGGACATGGAAAACAGCAGCACAAAAAAGGTCATCAGCAGCGTCATCATATCACCGTAGGTCAATAACCATGGTTCCGCTTCTTCGCCGGCCACCTCTTCGTGTAAACTCTTTTTCTTCCGTTTGACTTCTTCAGCCATATATCCTTATTCCTCGGGTTTCTTCCAGTCACGAGGCCTTAAGTAGGAATTCAATTTTTCACGGACAATCAACGGATGCTTCCGGGCATGGATCAGTAACGCGCCTTCAATCAGCATCTGCTGCATGGTCGTCTGTTTTTTAATCCGGGTTTCAAATTTTTCGGCCATCGGGTTAAAAAACATATTCGCCAGAATTGTTCCGTAAAAGGTGGTGATTAAAGCTGCGCCCATACCGCCACCCAGAACTGACATAGGATCATCCCCACCGCTGGCCATATCCGCCATACCGTAGAGCATCACTACGAGACCAATCAGGGTCCCGATCATACCAAAAGCCGGCGAATATTTACCCATGGTTCTCAAAACATTGGCCTCGCTTTTTTCCCGTAGTATCCGATTCTCAATCCGGGTTTCGAGGATCTCCCGGATTTCATCAGGGTTATAGCCATCCACAACCATCTGGAGGCCATCCCGAAGGAAAAAATTCTTTACGTTACCCAAAGATTTTTCCATCTCCTGCATGCTTTTTCGGGCAATCGGCGCCAGATCAACAATCGCTTCGACCTCACCAGGCATATCAATTTTCTGTTTTTTGAATACAGCAATTGTCGAGCGCAACAATCCAAACACATCTTGCAGGGAAAAACTTAACAGAGTAGCCGCGAAAGATCCTCCGGCAACAATTAAAAAACTGGAATAACTGACGAAAACAATAAAATTTGGAGTTAATTGATAGATTCCTAATACA
>Ga0180007_10000579_pt1 | contig 58866 bp, 74 predicted proteins | sample MM_PC_MetaG_FD_121122 | JGI IMG/M metagenome (GOLD analysis project Ga0180007, IMG submission 121122) | Groundwater microbial communities from the Aspo Hard Rock Laboratory (HRL) deep subsurface site, Sweden - MM_PC_MetaG | ecosystem: Environmental > Aquatic > Deep subsurface > Groundwater...
CAATCGGATCTACGAGTTCGGGAGCATCTGCGAACTCGATGGCCGCTATGTACGTATCCAAACCGGCATGCCACTCGGGAAGCAGCACCGGATCGATAACGATTTTGGGCTGTGCATAGCCGATGACGACCCCACCTTCGTATCTGTAGTGGAGCACCGGCGAGCCGTCCACGAACTCATATTTATACTCCAGCGCATATACTACGCCTGCCATAGCGCTCAACTCCCTTCAGGCTGCGGCTCTAATTTTAGCCGTAATTCATACGGGTGTAACATTGTGGCCGGGTTTCTCACCACCTGAACACCAGGTATTGCACCAGACACAGCCAGCAAAAACACCACCTGTATTATCATTGCAATAAAAGCACAAATCAGTGCGAGGCCTGACGTAAATAGAGCAAGGGTTATCGGTTTCATCAGTCCTCCTGTGCGCCGCGTCTGAGTTTGTCCCGCATATAAAGGTCGCGGTTATCCACGTTGTCCCCGTTAGGGTCGTACATGGCCGCGTCTCTAACCACCACGTCATCGCCCACCGGATTCTCCGGTGAGTACCAGCCAACGCGCCTGTACACCGCTCTGCTCGTGTAGACGCGCATGATGTCGTCGATGTCGTATTTCATCAGTCCCCCTTGTGGACCGGCGGCGTCACGAACTCGATCATAACCCTGTCCGTCAGCTCGCCATCGGCCCCGATCGACCCGATGCCGACCTTGTCGAGAAACATGTGCAAATGACGCCCGAGCAGCTCGAGCGCCCCTTTTTTGTCGCTCAGTTTGACTTTTGTCGTCGTCACATCGCCAGATTGAGACACATCCAGGCCGGCAATCGCGGCGGCAACTTCTTTCGGCAGCTTTTGTATCGGGATCACCCGCCCGTCTGCGTCGAAGAGAGCGGACGGATCCAAAAAGGCTATCTTTGCGAGCTCTTGGACAACGGCGTCCTGGGAAATCCGTATTCGCGCGGCCCGTTTATCCATCGCTTTTTTTATTGCAAGGCCGACATTTGGCTTGTCCCCTCGCATGCCAACCCAGCCGTAACTTTTTTTAGCGGCGGTTGTTTTTGCGTATCCTGCCGAAATTGCTGCTCTTTCCGCGTTTAAGTCGAGAAGGTACTCTCGAACGAAATGCTTCTCTCTTTCTGTTAGTGGCTTTTTATCGCTTCGTTTAGTACGTCTTTGTCTTTTAGTGGGGGGGAAAGTGATATTTTTGTGGGGGGAGTGTGATGAACTATCCACCAGATGGATCTCCTTGTCGTTGATCCCGCCGCGGCTCTCGGCCCGGGGAGCCACGACGGGAATATAGGAGGAACAAGCGTATTAAGCATGATACGAACCCACCCAGGTTGTCAACACCAAAATGTTACACCCCATTGTGGCTTGCAGCTTATATGCGCATCGTGATACCACGGTATCATCGTTCAGAATCTTGAACCGCTTTGTTTACAAACGTGAATCTGCACGGCAATGGTATTGCGTGCGATTACAGCACGTTATACAAGCCCCTTCGTGACGGTTCAAAATCGCGAACCGAATTGTTCACGTCCGTGAACTTCCGGCATGCGGGAGCAGCGATTGCGGACGTCGCGGGTTTTCTGTGTCAACCGGATTGCGTGTGATATCAAGCGCTTACGAGCGTTGATATTTTTTTCGTCTTTTTGGCGTTGTTGGCACGCAGCTTGCGACTACGTATAGGCATGGAAGCAACCAATCACGTCAACGCCCCCCCGCGGGGGCAAGGGAAGGAGAGGAAGATGAAATACAGTATTGAGTCCCGAGACGGGACGGATTTTGGGGTGTGGGAAGGTGCCACGCCAGCGGCTGCCTGGGAAGCCATGGTAGCCGCTGCTGGCGGTGCTTCAACTGACGCCGACGGCAACCCGACAGAGGGGACGATTGATGACTGGATCGTCACCCCCACGCTCCCACTCGGGGGCAAGGAAAAGGAGAGAGACATGTACAGATTTGATGATGCATACGAGAGGATATACGAGTACAGCCACGAGAACGACGCGTACATCTTCATCGGAACATATGTCACGTACTCTATAACACGTGACATGAGCGACGCAGAGAAAGTCGCTCATGTGAATGCGGATAACTAACTCATATCAAAGCCCCCTCGCAGGGGCAGGGAAAGGAGAGGAAAATGAGAATAGTAAGAAGGGATTTTAACGCACTCCGGGCAAGCGCCCGGATTACTGGAGGGGAATTCGATTTCGGGACGGTTGTCAGATCGTCCCGAACCGGCCTCTCTGGCACCCGGCAGTGGGTAGCCAGGGAGGAAGAGATCATGCCGGGATTCCGGCATGACGCAATACCATTCAGCTACCCGGTAGGGAGCTTTGTGGTTTTTGAGGGGCACGGAAGTGACCCGTTCAACCCCCTCATCGTCCAGCCAATTCTGGACGAGAAGGCCGACGCCCCTGAGGCACCCCTGGAGGGGTTCGCCTCTCCGGGCTGCAGGCAGATCACCATGCCCGCCCCATGGTGGGCATGGGTCGGCACGGCGGAAGTACCGGCGTGCCAGTACGACGACGCTTTGGCCTGGACCATATGGAGGTACTGGTGTAGTACCAGCCAGGAGTTTCCTGGCGTTTTCAGTTGGTCAAAGGGGGAGGTATGTCCACGACGTCACGGCGTGGACATAGACGTCCCCGAGGTCCGCCGATGTCTGGCGTCCTCAAACGGGGTTAAGGCACCGTTTTTCACGGTGCCCGGAACGGACTTCATAGCCATGCCGCCCCGGTCTGACCGGGACGTCGGCATGTTAATTGATGTCAGTGGTAATGCCACTGACATAATTGACAATTGGGACGAAGAGATTGCCTCCCTCGTCCGGCAGGGAGGCAAGTTGGAGGTGGCGGCATGAACGCCTTTTTATTTACCCCGCCCGGTGCGCACATCTGCACCGGGCACGCCGGTGCAACCTGGACACCGGACTGTCCGGGTTGCAAGATTGAGGCCGACGAGTTGGCCCATCGGAGGCGTCAAATTGAGGACGCCCTGCGTAAGGACAAGGCGTTCCTCATAGAGGCCATGCGGTTGTATCAAGCTCGATACGACCGCTAGTATAATATAACCACCGGACCGCCCCCCCAAGGGGGCAAACCGAAGGCGCATTCCTGAGAAATCAGGAGTGCGCCTTTTTTTATTCAACGCCCACAAGAGGGGGCAAGGAGAGGAGATCACATGGGGAGAGTTCTGATTGCTTGTGAATTTTCGGGAATAGTCAGGGAAGCATTCAAGGCCAAGGGCCATGATGCCTGGTCTTGTGATTTACTCCCGACTGAAATTCCGGGACAACATATTCAAGGTGATGTTTTGGAAATACTCAATGACGGTTGGGATTTGATGATTGCCCATCCGCCATGCACTTATTTATGTGTTCCTGGGGCGCACTACCTTCACTCAAGGCCAGAAAGATGGGAGTTGATGTTAGCGGCAAAAGATTTTTTTGACGTGTTTCTAAACTCACCTATCATGAAAAGTGCGGTAGAGAACCCACTGCCGCATCGATACGCAAAACTCCAACGCTACAACCAAATTATTCAGCCGTGGATGTTCGGTCATGAAGTATCAAAAAGAACGTGTCTGTGGTTAAAGAATTTACCGCTTCTACAACCCACCGATACTAAATCAAATCATGGAGAACGGTACACAAGGACGGAAAGACAGATGCAACGTGGATATGGGAAAACTTCAAATTCTAAGTGGTACGCCAAAACTAACCAGAAAGAGCGTAGCAGGACATTCCAGGGTGTCGCTGATGCAATGGCCGAACAGTGGGGAACGCTTATCAAATGAAAATCTATAAAATCACAGAAGCAAGCGATTATCAATCGCAAAGTCTTTCAAGACTACTGGAAGTCATACCCCTCGCGGGGGCAAGGAAAGGAGAAGGAAATGGCTAAAGTGATCGAATGGAGCAAAGAACAAGAAAAGGCGTGGAACGAATGGGTATCATCACGTCCTCAAATAATTCAGGATTTATGCAAAAGGTTCCCTCCGTACAATCTATATCGGTTGAAAAAATCTGACAATAAGGTCACTCTTTACTCTTATGAGGAAGATGGCACCATGACAGTCAATGTCACCGGCGAATATAATGTAGTAATGTTTAATAGGCAAGTATTCGGAATAAGCCCGGATGATTTGGAAGAATGTGATCTTCCATCACCAGAAGAAGCAACCGGAACTGTTTTAACAGACAAAGAGGATGTTGAGAAACATATTATGATATTCAACTATCTCGATCAATTATGGGAAAGAGAATTGCGTATCATCACGTCCTCAAATAATTTATGTGGGGAAAAGGAGAAAAGAGAATGAGTCAACAGACGGGATGGTGTTTTGAGATTAACTCGGAGGTGTAGCATGATAGTCACCTGCGCGAATTGCCTGCGGCTCCGTATGCATAACGGAACATGGACGGATCGCCGCCTGCCGACGCACTATTTGATCAAAAAGCGCCGCCGGGGCGGCGGATACCATCGTGTGAAGTGGGCTGTATGCCCTGAGTGCGAGCGTAAGACACAGGAGGAAAGCAATGCAAAAGCTGCTGTGGATATTGGTTGACATCTGCTGTATGGCTGCCATCGTGGCAGCGGTGGCAATTACGTTTATTTCACACATGTAGGAGGTGCAATTTGAGTTTACCACAACATGAGATGTATGGAACCAACCACGAATTGCGGTTCATCTCGGGCCTCGGCTACCATCGGCCGAGAGAGTTTCGCGTTGATACGTCCCGGATCCACCTGCTGAAGCAGTACATCGCGAGCTGCGAGAATCGCGAGCGATGGGGCGATATCGACAAGGACGCCGTCGTTCAGTTCGCAGAGCTGTGTCTCGCGCAGGAGGGGCGATGAAAACCACCCAGGCTTTCACCTGCCGAATCCCGATCGATCTGTACAGAGAACTGAAGCTTGCCATCATCGACGGTCCGTATAGATCGACTCAGGAGGCGATTATCGCGGGCATCCGCATGGTGATCGCGTCGATCCGACACGACTGACAACCGGACCCGGGGATTCCCGGGTCCATCCCATCACGCTCACGTTGATATGCTGCACGTGATCTACCAGGGCGACGCGCTCAACGACGTAGTTGCTGCCGTCCAACCCGAAAGACTCTTCAGGCGAGTAGATATGCCCCGAGTGCGGCTCCACCCACAGCAGATTGCCTATCATGTCCCTCACGTGAGTCTCAGTCACCATTCCAGATCCTCCCGAGGTTCCGCTTCAATATAACCTGATGAGCCCGCCGTTTGAGTTCCGTCGCCAGGAATTTGACGGTTTCCGCACTGGGCTCCGGTAGATTGTGCCCTTTGCTGTCTGCCCCTATCGTGATCCATGCCGGCCTGATATCGTCCATCATCTCCAACATCCGCGACAGATCCCATATTTCCATGATCGGTTCGATAGTCACGCTCACCTCATACCCGGATCTGGTTGCACGGATAATGCCGTCCACCCGCTGATCGATTGCAGCACCGCCGCTCTCGATATGATCCCTGTCCGACTCGATCGTGGTTGCTAGCACCACAGACGGCGGCAGATACTCGGCGAATTCCAAAAACCGGTGCGGATTTTTGCTCTGGAACAGATAGCGGTTCTGGTGAGTGCCGCATTTGAGCAACGTCCTTCGTATCCAGTCGGCCTCGATCTCATGAGCCCACATATCGCAGCTGGATCCGACGAATACAAAATTGCCTGCGCCCAGGTCTGTTTTGACCTCAGAACGATCCAGACGGACCGGTTTGAGTTCGCCTGGTAGGCTCTTCATATAGCAATACGAGCATTTGTGCGGGCAGGCGCCCTTGATCACGTTAAACGTGTGCGTGATATACGGATACATGTTCCCGTTGGATTTGTTCAGTCCCATTCTACACCTCCCTTATCCTCACCGGATATAGCGCCTCGACCTGTTTCTTTTTCATGATATAGATCGGCGTCCTCATGCCCTTGACATCAACGTACTCATAAGTGCCGTCGATATAAACGACCAGGAAATCGGCACGATAGGTTATTCCGCCCGGTAGATCGAACACCGGCTGCCTATGGAAGTGGCTGACAATCCCCGCTTCCTGTTTCGTTTTCAGATCGATGTAGAAATCAGCCTCCTTTCTCGAGTCAAAATTGATCCCGTCCACCCTTGTCCTCTGCGAGTTGTATTTGCTCCGCGGCTTCACTCCGTCCAATGATCCGATCTCGTTCTTTGGCCTCATCTACGCATCCCCTCTCAATATCATCTCGGCGGATAGCTACACTTCTGCGCCCACAGTGCCCATCTCCGCATGTAAGATTTGAGGTCGTTCAGGCTCGCGGCAACAGGCATAGACTCCTTTCCATTGTGGAAATAGGTGAAACTATCGACCTGCATTGTTTCCGCGTTACCGACACCACAAACAACATTGAATCCGTCCCTCATCGTGATGGCCTCATACATACGGCGTTGACCCGTTGGAATCCCCGGCTTTCTCTTCCATTCCAACATCAGAATATTTCCCGACACCTCCACTATACCATCAACATCCCCGAAGTTGATGCGGCCAGGGAAGCAGTCTGCAAACGCTTCTATTTTGGGACGGCACAGCTTGTTGAAACATCCGTTTTTGTCACAGTCCCACCGCATGGGGTTGATCCCGATAATAGTGCGCGATAAATCCGAATTCATTGAAAGCCTCCTCGAAACTGCCGCCGTTGTCGTTGCCGAAGTAGAAAAATGTAGATCCTTGAGTCGGTGCGGCGGCCACATTCCCTTCTGGGTCCACAAATTTGATACGTCCCCGAGTGAAACACATGCGGGAGCTTATAGACGCTGCCAGGTGGAACCACGCCGTGTCGGTATAGTTGTGGGTTAGTATGATGCACTCTGATACATTGCCGTTCCTGAGTTCACACGCGGCCTTCTCGATGAAATCTGCTATTGCCGGCTGTGAATACGGGGGGTTGAGCCACACTCTTCCGTGCCAGGGCTTGGCAAGGCCGTCATCCTCCTTGGTGTAATACGCGTTTGCCATGACAACCCTCTGTGCAAGCTCCGAGCTTGCCGGATCTAAGTCTATCCCTCCCATCACCCGCCTGGCGGCGTCTACATATTGCTTGGGAGTGTACCACTCGTTGTTGCCGGTGAAGGATGTCCGAAACCCGTGTGATTCGGGCTTGCGCCCGGCGCCTTCTCTTCTCCCACCCCTCTCTGTCGGTGGGCTCGTGATAGAATCCGAATCATAACTATCTGAATATGTTGCGTTGTTTGATTGTTTCCCGACATTTGTCGGGAACCCGTCTTGCCGACGCTCCGCTCGCTTCTCAATTGTCGTTGGCTTAATCTTCGCCTCGAACAGCTTCTCAACCCATGCCGAAAGCTCCCTGCCGATGGAGTATGGCGTTTTCCCCTGCTTGAGTCCGTCGTCAATTTCCTGTTCAATGAACACTTGGCACGCTTCCGTTTTTGCCATTTTCACGCTCATCCTTTGTTCGCCTCCCCTTGTTAAATTGTCCGCTTATTGAGCACGTCGCACCAGTCGTCGCCCTCGACATCGGGGATCTCGACTGCGGACACGATGCTACACTCTGTGGCCAACCTGTTTGCCAGCGTATAGGCCGCCCGTTGCCCCGCAAAATGCCGATCGTTGTCCCCAAATACGATCATGTGCGTCACCTCCGGGGGCGGCCGGAACGAACCCATGAGAGCTGTAGACAGGACCGCCCATACCGGAACTCCCCACAGTATATGGGCAGCTATCGCCGTTTCGATCCCCTCGGCTATCCCCAACGGCATCCCGTCCACGAGTTGATATAGCCGTACCGCTCCTCCTGTCATGGGCTTGACTGTCGGCATAGTCTTTTTGGGAGCTTGGATTGCCAGTTTGTTTCCATCAACGTCCAGGTATGTGCGGTGTACCGTGACGCCAGTGGAGTCCGGGGCCTGGAAGATGGCCAGTATCGCTCTCTGTTCCTTCTTCGTCTCGGGCTCCCATACGTGGTTCGAGAAGCGCAACCCGACCGGTATGGCCTCTGATAGACCTCTGCTGACCAGGTACTTGTATCCGGCTCCCGTCTTGTTGGTGTGGATCCGTTTGGCCTTTTCCAGCATCCCACGGAGAATCTTAGGGGATATCGCCTTCTCAACCTGCATGGCCGATTCCGGCAGCGTCCCGACAACCGGGGCCAGCTTCTGGCACACAGCTGAAAAAGTCGTTTGCCACACCCGCTCCAACAGCCCTATCCCGTCGCCTGCTCCGCACTGGTTGCATATCCAGGTTCCGGTCCCGTCCTTGTTGTCGAACCTAAACCTGTCCTTCCCGCCGCACATCGGACATGCCTGGTGCCGCCCGTTACCGACATCAATGCCGAAATGAGTTAGTATAGACGGCCATTTGCCCACCGAGTCGGCTTTAACTTCATCGTAGACTATCATGTCCCGGCCTCACATTATCGTTACATTTGTCGGTATGGCGGTACTCTTCTGTTCCACCAGTTTGTCTATGGCCGGTTTAAGCACGTCCCGGAGAATTTCCATCCGCAGATTCACATTTCCAACGATGTTGACTCTGTTCGTAACCACATCCACACCGGATACCACAACGAACATATAGCCGACTCCCTCGCCCATGATGGTTTTCGTCATGGATTCCACCAGCTCCCTTAGTATCGTCGTTTTCTCGTCCGTAGTCACTGTGTCCTCCTCGGCTGATTTTATTACGTGTGTTATTAACGCTTCGTCCGGCAGGATGGATAATATCTTGCTAATCTCGTCTTGGAGTATAGCGGGATCGAATGTCAGGCTGCCTTCAAGAGACTTTTCACAATCCGCTATGTACATATACCCCACTTGCTCACCAAGTATGTACTTCGCCATACCGTTCACAAAAACCTTCAGCATCGTCGTCCGCTCTTCTGTATTCACGCTGTCCTCCTCTTCGCCCATTTGATGTTCACATGGCGCATCCAGTTGCTAAACTCCCTGTCAGGCTCGACTGGCAGAACTCCGCTCATATTCTTAGGCCATACCCCGATCCGCTCCTTGTACTTGTGCGCAATCCATCCCTCCTTCCAGCCCTTGGCCTTTCCTACCGTCTCGTAATGCCACTTGAACATAGCGTACCAACGCCTCTTGTCGGCGGCATCCCATTTCGGCTTGCTCTTGGCATTCAATTCTTTCATTTTCGCGTCCAGCGTCTCAACGTCCTTGCTGTATGTTTTCAGCTCCGTACCGCATGTTGGACACACTCTTGTTCCAGTAAAGACTTCCAAGCAGAAGGAACACTTTGCAGGCTGCCTCTCTTTCGGCACGGGTTTCTTCGCCCACGCCCGTTCCTTACCAGACAGCGACCACTCGATATCATCGGTGAGCAACCCGTTCTCGTGTATCACGTTGCCATGATCGAATACCATAACGTCTTTTTGTCCTTCGCTAACCCTGAGTCCCCGCCCGCCACATTGCCGCCAGAGTCCAATGCTCTTGGTAGGCCGCGCCATCACGATTGCACCGACACTCGGAACGTCCAAACCCTCCTGGTAGACAGCCACATTGCACAGAACCGTTATTTTCCCGCGCTCGATCTCGTCGAACACCCGATCCCTTTCATCATCGCTACTCCTGGCGTCCAGATGCGCGGCACTCACACCGGCCCTTTCAAATGCCTCTTTCACCGCTAAGCTATGCTTTACGTTCACGCAAAACACCAGCGTCTTCCTGTTCTCAGCATGCTCAAGCCAGTTGTCTACGATCTTCCCTATCAGCTTCGGCTTGTTCGTTCTCCGCGCCAGCTCCCCGACAACATAATCACCCATTGAAACTTTCACGCCGTCCAGATCGATCTCTTCAGGGACAAAATACCTTGCTGGAGCGAGATACCCGGCTTCGGTCAGTCCTCTCGTGGTGGCCACCTCGATCAGGTTGTCATAGACCTCTCCTAGCCCCCTTTGATCGGCCCTTAACGGAGTGGCTGTGCAGCCGCTTATTATCTTATCCGGATACATCGCGAGTATCCCCTGGCTGGTTTTGCTGATGCTCCTGTGCGCCTCGTCGTGTAGGATAATGTCTGCATCCACGAAAAACCTGTTGTGCGTCGGATCGTCGAGCTGGAGCCTTTTGCTATACGTCTGTATGGTGCATAGCTGTACCGGGTTGTCGGTGTCGGTTGGCTTCCCGGCCATAATCATGGCCGGATGAACGTCAAAGTGTTTTTCAAGGATGTCTTTCATCTGATACACGAGGTTCCTGCGATGAACCAGCCACAACACCCGCTTACCGTTTTCAACGACGTTCTTAATGATCTGAGCGTATATGTGCGACTTCCCACCGCCTGTTGGTAGAACCATAAGCGGACGCCTTTTCCCATCCCTTATGGATTCGCGTAACAGCGTGACGGCCCTTTCTTGGTAATCTCTCAACTCCATCTCACATGCCTTCCCTTACTTCTGCACTTCGCGAATGATCTTCACCAACCACCGATACCATGATACCGATCTCGGCTCCTTGCGCCTGTCGATCCCACGTTTTTCCTTGCGCCTGTCCATGGCATCCTCCTCAGAACAGCTTCAACTGCCGGGTTTCGCGCTCTATGCGCCTCGCTGCGATTTCACAGTATTCCTCGCTTATTTCTATTCCGATCCAACGGCGGTTGAGGCGTTCGCAGGCGATGGCGGTGGTGCCTGAACCTATGAATGGGTCCAACACAGTATCGCCAAGAATAGAGGCTGTCTCAACTATCCTCATGATGAGAGTCACCGGCTTCGGTGTTTCGTGGGAATCGACTTTGGCATTATAGAAATTGATGTCGTTCCACACGTCCGTGTGTCCCATTGGGAGATTGAAAGTGTAGCGAAGATCCTCATATTCCTTGCGAAGATCCTCATATTCCTTGCGAAGATACTCATAATTCAAATGCGCTCGTATTGTGTTATATTGTTCTTCTGTCGGGAAATTAAGACCAAGAAGCCAGTTACGGACGCATCCAGTCATCCTACCTGTCCTTGATGGAAATAGCGCGGCTATAGAATTGTTGCTCACGCCAGCGTGGTTAAATTCAGCACGTAGGTATTTCGCCATAGGATTTATTTTTTGGTATTTTTCGCTCAGTTGTTTAGCTCCGGTCCTGTCTTCAAACGTATAGAACTGTAAGTATTCTGTTGCTTTGGGGTAAGACCTCATCGCACCTATAGAACACCGGCCAGCAATCGAACCGAGTCCTTTGTCAATGATTATCATCTGCTTATGTCTGTAGCTTGTTTTCTCCTCGAGCATGGTGTGAATTTTCGCTAGTTCAGAGAAAACCATATGAAAAAACCACAGTGTTGCATTATCTTTCGATGCCTTCTCTGTAGCCTGAAATATGCTTACTATCCATTTGTGATACCCGGGTATTCTGTCCCAATCCGCGACCCCAATGTTATATAGTGGGTCCGCGATAACCAAGTCCACCGGCTCAAGCTGCGGCATGATCTCAAGGCAGTCGCAGTGGAAAAGCTTGCCCAGGGCTGTCTCATAGTATGGTTTCATAGATTCACCCTCCCTGTTCTTGTTTGCCCCCATGCGACTTCCCAAATGTACATTTCCTAACGCTCATATCCGGGGCCGTCCCATGACGCCGGCATGTGTCGGTTTGGATGAATGATCCGAGCCCACTTTTCCGGCTCGTCTTCGTCCATGACATGAAGATTGTCGCCAGCCAAACACCACCCGCTTTCATGGCCATCAGGTGGTGATCCTGTCCCATCTGGTAACATCTCTCCTCCAACCTCCCATGAATCATACCTGACCACATACGGCAGTCCATGAAAGAGCCCGAGAATCCAAGAGCCGTCCTTCGGTGCGGGCCCGTCTTGCCATGCTCCCGCAGCCATCGAGTCGATTAGTTGGTCAACGGCAGCTTTGTAAACTCGTGCCTCTTCGCTTGTCATCGTCGTATCTCCTTTATCCTAAAATAGTTTCAACTGCCGGGTTTCGCGCTCTATGCGCCTTGCTGCCATCCGGCAATACTCCTCCGACAACTCGATCCCAACGAATTTTCTGTCATGCCGGTACGCCACCAGGCCCGTAGTGCCGCTGCCAAAGAATGGATCTAAAACAACTCCGGTGGTTTTGGGACATCCGGCAAGGATACAAGGTTCTATCAACTTGGGTGGAAATGTGGCAAAATGGGATTCTCGGAATCCCATTGGGTTCACATCGATACCCACCATCTCATCACCGCAGAAGATCATTCCATGCGGTTCGGATATGGATTGAAAGAACATGTCTGTGTTTCGATAGTTTCTATATTCTACAAGATCACCGACAGCAGCATGGAAAGATTCGTTTGCCTTAATTCCACTTCCAGCCGGCGCAGTTTTCGGTGTAATACCACGGCCTTTCATGTGAGTGAATCCCTTGCTTATTGTCTGGTTGCCAGGACCACCGTCTGCCAATTTGTGCTCCTCGCTTCGTCCACGGGCATAGCGTCTATGAGAATCCGGTGACGCCTTGACCTGTATGGCTCCCATATCAAATCGATAGTTCTGATTCTTTGCCAGAAGAAAGACATACTCAAGGGTAGATGTTGGGCGATCTTTCACGCTTTCGGGCATCGCAGATCGTTTCACCCATGGCATTGCAGAGCGGAGATACCACCCATCGGCTTGCAGGGCGAAGGCCACACGCCAGGGGATACCGATCAGGTCTTTTGGTTTAAGCCCACTCTTGGCAAGGTCGGACTTGTTGCCCCGATTCAGTTTATATGCGCCCGCGTCTTTTAGTTTGGCGTGACCATCTAAGGAGTCGTCACCACCGCCAGGATTAAAACAAGAGCCTTTGCCAGACGCATACGAGTCCCCAATGACCACCCAGATGCAGCCATCATCCCTCAGCACCCTTTTGACCTCCCTGAATATCTCCACCATGTGCTCGACGTACAATTCAGGGGTCGGCTCCAGTCCAAGAGAACCACGCCAGGCACCGCAAAGCCGGCAGAATTGGCCTTGGGACGGTGACGGAACCATTGAATCAAGCGTTTCTCGATATTTCTCTGTAACTTGAACCTTCCTTCCGTCGTTGTGAAGCCCTGTTTTATCTGATATCGGTATGACGCGCCTCAGCTTTTCTTCTCCCCACTCGTGATTGCATGCCGAATCGCCATCCCATACCTGCGACTCGGTGCTGTAATCTCGGAGTCCCCAATAGGGCGGGGATGTGACACAGGTGTTGATGCTACCGTCCGGTAGCGATTGCAATACGGTGTGGACATTCCCGTGGAATATTTGCCCGGCATCAGTATCAAAGTACGGCGTTATCATTAAACCACCCCCACCCGTTCAACAGCCCTACAAACACATTCCAAGCCCGCGACCGCTCTACGGGATGCGGCCCAGAGTCAAATTCGTCCCACAAGGCCCCTGAGACGTCGCTACGGACACGCAAGCATCCCGCCTATGTTCCCCTACCATGCCACGGCCAATCATGGCTAAAAGTGGCATACAGCGTGCTGTACGGGCCAAGATTTCGATATGCCTGCCATTCATACCGCCCACCACAGCAACATCCACACGAGAACATTGGCAGCAATCAGCGACTTTAGGACCGGCACCTCCCAAATGAAGATGTCAAACCCCCACAGGGCAAATCCAAGCTTGAACTTCAACGGGGTGTCCCTGACGCAGGGATGAATCGACATCAACCTGTACCGAAACCCGTCTCTAAATGTTTTACGTGGCAACAACGAGCCACCGGGTTCACGCGGTACGACAATCTTATCTTCCTTCATCTCTCCCCCTTCCAGCACGCCGGGGTGCGCCGCCGCCGGCATCTCCCTAGTGCTAGTTACCTCTATCCTAGTCAGTGCCATTAAGTTGTTATGTGGATGTTAGTAATTATGTGCAGGTGAAGAGCCATCGCCCAGCCATTGCCCCAGCCATTGCCCCAGGCATTGCCCCAGCCATTGCCCCAGCCATTGCCCCAGCCATTGCCCCAGCCATTGCCCCAGGCATACGTTTCCGCGCCAGGCTTGGGATTGCGAGACGCCCGTCTGACGGCCCATTTTCGTCACGTTCGCGGATGTACCACAAATGGGCGATAGCTGTGGCATCGATTTGCCGATGCCTAAGCCATCGCCCAGCCATTGCCCCAGCCATTGCCCCAGCCATTGCCCCAGCCATTGCCCCAGCCATTGCCCCAGGCATTGCCCCAGGCATTGCCCCAAGCATCGGCCCAGGCATCGGCCTCGGTGTTCTCATGGCCGTGCCATGGCTCTGCCACGGCTCCCTTTTTCCCGATATCCCCACCTGACTACGGCACCTTTTTTCCCCTTTTTAGACGCCGACAAGCACCGTTCGCGTGCCTTTCGCAACTCGATCTCAACGCGCTTGTGTGTCCAGACGCCCTTGTTGATCGAGAAGAACCCGCTGAGCACTTCCATGTTGAAGTCCTTGTCGGGTCCGTTCATCTTGCATATGTCCGGGATTTGTCGTTCGGGTAGGGGGCCGCCGTGCATCCAGTACGCCATGAGTAGCAACAGATATGCACCGTGCTGCTCCGTCGTCAGGTGCATGGTATCAGCCATGTAATCACCTATGTAGACGGGCATCCATATGTCCGTTTTCATGCGTCCCCCCGGGCTTACTCTATTAGAAGATCCTTGGCGTCTTCCACGCCCAGGGCCTTGGCAATACCAACGATGGTAGAGAGTTTCGTTGACTGTGCAGCCAGAAATCTCCCCACCCCGTAGGAACTGATGCCGATCCTCCTGGCAAGTTCCTCGGAATCGATGCCCTGCTCCTCCATCATTTGCATGATTTTTATTGTGTTCAGTTTCATACGCTCCCCTTTTTATGTATCGAGCATGAAATTCACCCTGTACAGATCCCTACACCGAGACGATCCGATGTGTCAAGTAGAAAATGTATGAAATATAAAAAAAGATGTTGACAGGGAAATCCGGATGTGTTTTAAGAAAGAAAACGAACGCTAACCCAAACAGAAAAGGGGGAACAATGCCGGGAGTAAACAGAGTGACGCTACTGGGTCGATTGGGGCAGGATCCGGTAGCGAGGTATACGACAGATGGAACCGCCGTTGCGAACTTCTCTATCGCCACGTCGGACAATTGGGCGGACAAGACAACCGGAGAGAAAAAGGAACGCACCGAGTGGCATAAGTGCGTTGCATGGCGGAAGCTCGCTGAGATTATCAACGAGCATTTCCACAAGGGGGATATGATATACGTAGAGGGGAAACTCCAGACAAGAAAATGGGATAAGGACGGAGTCACCCGGTACGCCACCGAGATTGTCGTTTCGGAGTTTCAGTTTTGTGGAGAGAAAACCCAACGATCGGATCCACCAAGCACGGATCCAACGACCATGCCCGATGATGACATCCCATTTTGATTACAGAACCTTATAGGAGGAACAATGAACGATCACGTGGAGGAAAAGAACGGAAATCTCCCCACCCCATCCAGCATCATGGATGTTGTGGGGATCATGGTACAGAAGGGTGCCGATCTGAGCCAGATCGAGCACATGATGGGCCTGCAAGAGCGGTGGGAAGCCAACGAGGCCCGCAAGGCATATGTCACCGCGATGGCCCAGTTTAAGAAGAACCCACCAGAGATAATCAAAGACGCAGAAGTGTCTTACCCAACTAGCTCCGGCGGCCCGACGCGATACCGCCATGCGTCCCTGGCAAACGTCACGGAAACTATCGGATCCGCATTGGCGAAGCAGGGCCTGATGGCATCTTGGAAGACGGAACAAAGAGACGGCGGAGTGGCCGTTACCTGCACCATCACCCACAAGCAGGGACACAGTGAAAGCACCACCCTGCACGCATCCCCCGACAACTCCGGCAACAAGAACCCGATTCAGGCTATAGGCTCAACGGTCTCATACCTCGAACGCTACACCATCCTTGCACTCACCGGCCTTGCAACAAAGGAAATGGACGATGACGGTGGGAACCCCCTAGAAACCATTACCGCAGAGCAGGCCAAATATATATCAACCCGCTTGACGGAGTTGGGCGGGACCGAACAGCGGTTCATGACAAATTTCGGTGTTGATACGATCGCCGAGATGCCTGCGAGTAAATACGAGACAGCCATGAACCTGTTAGCACGAATTTCCTACAACCAGACTACAACGAAGGGGGCCGGCAAATGATTATGGTGACAGATTGGGAGCAGAACAGCCCTGAATGGGACGCCGCCAGAGTCGGGAATCCCGGCGCGTCCGAGTTCTCGCGGATAATAACCACAACCGGCCAGAGATCCAAGCAACGCGAGAAGTTTCTGTGGACGATGGCCGGAGAAATCATGACTGGGCGCAAGGCGTCATCGTACAGCAACTATGCCATGCAGCGTGGCCACGAGAACGAATCCGCCGCCCGGAACGATTACGCCACGATTTACGGGGTTGATATTGTCCAGGTTGGCATGTGCTACCGGGACGAACGCAAGATGTATCACTGCAGCCCGGACGGACTCGTACCCGATCTGAATATCGGTTTTGAGACGAAAGACGCTCAACCCGATATACAGGTAGAACGCATTCTAAACGGCCCACAAGCCTTCGAAAAGGAGCACTACACCCAGGTACAGGGAAACCTGTTCGTGACCGGATATGACGCTTGGGATCTCCAGAGCTACTGTGTAGGGTGGAGACCCAACCCGGCCTTCGTGGTCCGCGTGTACCCCGACATGAAATTCCACGAAATCTTGGAAGCGGAACTGGAACGGTTCTGCCTGGACCTGGCCGTTCTAGTCAAGAAACTGAAGGAGTCAAACCGATGAAATGGCCCAAGATCGGAATGATAGCTCTCAACGGACGGCAGGTGTCCGGCACTGTCGTCCGCGAAGGAGCGAAGCGGGTGTGGCTCAGGCTCGACGACACCCCTAATACACCGACGATACAGCGTCGGAAACAGCAGGTTCGTCTCCTGTTCGGGGACACCTGGAAGGGGGAACAATGCAAGTAGCGGTTACAGCGGTTACAAATGAATACGGTATTAGAGACGTGGACCTGGCAGGACTCCGTGACGCATACGGGGTGTCGGATGAGAGAATCCGGGCGGTGTGTGAACAGTACCGGGATCTCATCGTAACCGATCCGTCAGATAAGGATCAGGCGGCCATTGTCCACGAGGCGAGGCTAGAACTCAAAAGAGCCCGCATCAAGATCGTGAAGGTCCACAAACAAATCAAGGAGGATGCCCTGGCCTATTGCCGGGCGTGCGACGGAGAGAAGAACCGCCTTGTCGGCCCGTTGGCCGAAGAGGAAAAGCGGCTGGAGGCAGAGGAACAGAAACACATAGATTACATCAAAGAGCAGGCAAGACTCGCGGAAGAAGCTGCCCGTGCGATTATCGATGGCAGAATCGCAGAGTTGGTGAAGTACGGCGTCAGCATGCCGTACATGGACCTCGCAGTGATGAGCAATGAAGAATACTGCGATACCCTTGCTCGTGCCGAATCCGAACATACGAAGCGGCTTGCCGAAGAGGTTGAAAGAGAAGCGGTTCGGCAGGCTGAAGATGCTCGTCTCCAGAAAGAACGAGCGGAACAAGCAGAACGGCAACGCCAGCTGGACGCAGAGTTGGCGGCTTTCCTGGCCGAGCGGAAGGCGTTTGAACAGGAAAAGGCGGAGGCCGAAGCCAAGATCAAGGCAGAAGAGGATGCCAAGGCCGCAGCCGAAGCCGCGGCGCGTGCTCAGATTGAACGTGACGAGCAGAAGGCCAAGGACAAGGCACGGCAGAAAGCATTGAAGCCGGACAGGAAAGCACTGACACAATACGTTGACGATCTGGCAACCGCATTTGCAAACATACCCGAGCCAACACTTGAGCATGCGGAATCCAGAATGATATGCAAGAGCGTGGTAGCATTCATCCTGTCTGCACTGGCCCAAGCGAAATCAACAGTGGAGTCCTATACCTGATGCACACCTTCTACTGCAACCCGAAAGACGGCAACCTGAACTTGGAACACCCTGTGGCGTTCCGCGAAGCCGTTAAACTCCTTAGGCGCCGTAGGCACGTGATCGAAATCAGGGAATACACCGATCGCAGATCTCTCGGCGCCAACGCCTACTATTGGGCGGTGGTGATAGCACATTTCATGGAAGAGACGGGCCTGGTGGACAGCCAGAGCAACCGAGAATATATGCACTACGATGTACTTGGGCAGGAACTTAGAATGGTTGATGACGAACTCAGGCCCGGCAAACAGCGTATGGCACAGACGCACACCATGACTGCAAGCGAATTCTGGAAGTACATTCGTCGGTGTGAACTACTGTTTCACGACTTTTTCAACGGCTCGTTCCCGCCGCCCAGGAGTCTCGGGTATGATACGGCCAAACCCTAAACTAACCACGATCCGAGCCACCCCCTACCGGATGTGGCTCCGAACTCAGAAGTGTGTGTGCTGTGGCAGGTTCGCGGTTCCTGGAGAACTCGACGTAGTTCCGATGCACCACGGAGGCGGCATGGCAACCAAGGGCGATGACGATGACGCGCTGCCTGGCTGTGTCTGGTGTCATGCCCGTGAACATGCTGCTCCGCAAGGGTTTTGGAGTGGTGTTCTCTCTGATACGGGACTCACCCGGGACGATCTGGTTCAACAACATAGGAAGTGGTACAAGGAGGAAACCGAATGACAAAGAAGACCGAACTGATAGGGGATCTGGTTGTTCTGATAGCTGTGCTATTCGCAGTGCTTATGGTCGATGATCGATACGACACGATTTCCAATGAACTCAAATCCATCACTTACGACATAAGCCGGATTGATACCGAACTTGATAAGATCCGATTCCAGATCGATCCGACATACAGCATAACAGTTCACGAAAGGAGCATGAAATGAGTAAAACATTCAGACTGACGCTGTGCGAAAGGTGCTATGACAGGGTTCCGGCGAACCGACTCACGGGGATACTACGTGATCCGGGGCATCCAGAGTATGATGAGGATTGGGCCTGTCATATGTGCGGGAATGAAGATGGCAATCGCTCGTACATTGAGATCCTCACTGACATGGAGTTTGTTATTGGGCTGATGTTTACTTCTTTGGCGGACATCCTACAGATGCAGACTACACAATATACCACTTTCACTGATTTCGATAACGGCATTCCCGAAAGGGTGCGCAAACTGTGCGCGAACTGGCGGCGGAGAATTGAGACGACTTCTCGGAGCAGTTTCGCAAGTATTGCGAGGCTGGTTCCGGTGATGGAAGCGACGATATGGCCCGCGCTTGAGGATAAGGAGGACAAAATGAAGGCACTTGCATATCGCAACTACGTACCAGAACAAGGCGGTTATCTCTGCTCTGCTTGTGTTGAGCGAGATCAAAAGCAGTTTGATTATCCGCACCTGTTTTTTCGCACGACAATGCCAGAAAAAGTTGACGAAAAGGTACGGTGCGCGTGGTGTGGATACTGGGTTGGTGGGCATGACGCAAAGTGTGCGGCGGAACGAATTGCTGCCATGCTTGATAGAAGGTTTGGGCGGAGAGAGAAAAACAAACGGATTCACCGCCCACGGAAGCGCGGCCCGAATCGAACGGGAAACAATGGAGGGTAGGCCCCTCCGCTCAGAAAGCCCGGTTATGGGCTGTGCTTCCGATATTCTGCAAATCCTAATCGATCAAAAGGAGACGTATAATGGACATACACAGGAGCAAAGAGGAAGTAGCTATTAATGACACACAGTCAGTTATCGCGGCACTGGAGACATTGCACGACAAGAGTGACAAGATGAGCAAATTGATCTTAGAAATCGAGGGCCGGCTGAAGATGGTAGTTGGGGATCAAATCCAAAACCCCCCACATGGTACAAGAGGGGTAGGGAAAATAGAAGAAGCTGTCTGCCCATTGGCTCATTCCATGCGATCGGTAGCCTACAAAATGGAAAACCAAATTTTACAACTGGAATCTTTACTGTCGAGGCTTCAACTGTAACCACGCCCGCCCACTGACGGACAAGGGCTGAGGCGTCCAGGATGTCTCGGGCGTGTATAACCATAGTACCGGGGGCGGATTAAACCGGCTGAGGGGCCAATGGAGTGTTCTGGAGAAACCCCCGGCGCTTATCACAGATGGGCAAGGAGAATGAGCTATGACAAAAGGGATGAGCGATGTAAGCGTAAGTGTAGCGCTGGAGGGCGTGCAGAATATCAGAGAAGTACTTGTCACAGTCAGCACATATACGCGAGAAGACAACGGAAAGGTCGCAGCTTTGTTGATGATAGATTATAACGATGGGAGTACCTGCGCATGGATACATATGGACGAGACGGCGTTTGTGAGCCTGAAAAATTCTATTGTATCGGCATGTGACAAGTACTTCGGTGATAAGTACCCGAGATAAAAGGAGGCCCAAATGAGCAAATCCAGAGTTTCATGGTCACAAAAAGATGGCAAGAAGGTATTTGCCCAAGATTGCGACGAAATCCATGTAACAGACGAAACATTAACCGTATTCCATAATGATGAAAAGAAAGTAATTAATCTTATGGGGATCAAAGATGTCACCTTCTACCCTAAATCTTCTCGTAAGTTGTAAGGTTCTTTTGGACGAGACGGCGTTTGTGAGCCTGGACAAGAAGATCAGAATCTCCGTTGCCAAGAAGTTCAAGCTCCACGAAGATGCAATCACCCAGGGATTCTCATGGCAACATATGGAAAATAACAATTATTTTTCCACCTATTACACTGTTATCTGTACGGGAGTATGGGCAATGAAGCGATTTAACATTGAGTGGGATAAGGAATACGGGCAAGACAAAAGAACCGGGTGGTCCGTCTGTATAGATGGTTCATTTGTAGCAAAACTCGAAAGGTATTTCTTGGTCGCATTGATAAAATCACTTTGGGTTTATTTTTATATTTGGGAGAAAGAATACAGATAACAAGCGGGTAGAGTCGGACGCTAATATGACAGGTAGAGAACACGGCATCAAGAACGGGTGGTTTATGTATCCATTGTTATTTGATCCAACATGGAAAACGAAACTATGCCAAAATTTTGAACCAAAGTCGGGAGGGCGAAATGAATAACAGAGGAGGCATATTAACTATCTTGGCTCGTGCAATACTCATTTTTGCAATAAGCTTCTGCTTGGTTGATATGTATCAAGACAGTGGCAGACAGTATGACAGGGTTAATCTTGATACGGTTCGTTATGTGAACGTTCCGGTGGACAACGAGACTCTTAGTGCCGCCCTCCTTGCCGAGGCCTTTAACATTGTTCCAACTATGGCAGGTATGTTTAACGGTATCACAGCCTTTAATCAAGATATAAGTGATTGGGATACATCGAGTGTTACAACTGTGTCAAATATGTTTCTCAATGCCGACGCAAGCAGAATGGTATTGAATAAGGCCCATTAACGTTCAGGAGATAAGAAAAAATGAATAAAACGAGAATACAGGACATTGTGGCCAGTTTAACGTTGGCTATCCATGCCGTCATAAAAGACGACAATCAGATTGGATTCGCTTTGTTTGTCTTTGACTTGAAAACCATGATGGCTCAATGTGTCACGAACGGAGATAGAAAACAAATCTTTGCTGCGGTTCGTGAGCAGATGGACAAGACAGAAAACGAGGCGAAGAATCCCCGCAACAATCCGTTTCATAATTTGCAGTAGATTCGACCAACTGACAAAGGAGGTAGAAGTAGCGGAGACATCTCCCGAGGACTGCTTGAGATAGGAAAGGCATACAAGGAGCGAATTGGCGTATGGCAATCATAAATATGTTTAATCCGCTGACTCCGAACGAAATTTACCACGGAGACTCCAGAAATCTATTAAATAGAATTGAGAAAGATTCAATTGCACTAAGTGTATGGTCTCCGCCTTATTTCGTTGGAAAAGAATATGAAAAAGATTTGGCATTTGACGATTGGAAAAACCTATTAAGAGATGTTATTGCTTTGCACTTTCCAATTATCAAGCCTGGTGGATTTTTGGTGATCAATATTGCCGATATTTTATGCTTTAGAGATGAAGGTATGCCAAAAATTATGGCCGAAAACATCTCCCGAAGAAAAATCTCGCTTTCCAAAGAAGATATATTGGCAGTCAAGAAAAAACATCCTGACTGGAACAGATACAAACTCGCAGAACACTTCGGATGTAGTGAACAAACTATAGATAGAAGGCTTAATGGAAATAATATAAGGGGTGGGAAATACCAATCACAAACCAGAGTTTTCTTAGTTGGAGGAATAATAGAAGAGGCAGCTTTATCCGCTGGATTCTACTTGTATGATCGTAGGATATGGGTAAAAGATGCAGCATGGGAAAATTCACGGTGGCACACTATATCCTATCGTTCTGTAGACGAATCTGAATATCTTTACATTTTTTGGAAACCGGGAATTACTAAGGTTGATCGTTCAAGGTTATCAAAGGAAGAATGGGTAAATTGGGGTTCAAGAGGTGTATGGGAAATACCATCTGTTCGTAGCAACGCAGATCACGACTCTAAGTTTCCTGTTGAACTTCCAAGAAGGGCGATAAAGCTTTTTACTGAACCGGGTGAAATTGTTCTTGATTGTTTTATGGGGAGTGGAACAACTGCGGTGGCAGCCATTAGTGAAGGAAGACAATATATTGGAATTGAGAAAGAGGAAAAATCAGTAGCTATCGCAAAAAAGGCTACAGATTCAGTCAATACATATACAAAGGAACCTGTGCAAATGGATTTAATAATCAAGGAGTTAGAGGCATCACGGAGAATCATCCTACTCCACCGGCACCACCTTATTACAAGAAAGGGAGGCGAGGAATGAGTGACTACCGGGAGCACGAACTGAAAACATGGCCTAGCTATGACGAGTGCCAAGGGGATGCGGGGAGTGAGCAGCCCAAAGTAACGCTGATGAATATGCCAGATGAGGTGACGGATCTCATCCTCAAAGGGGAACAGGCAGAATTGGGGGAGCAGCCCACCTGCCAGGAGGTGGACTGACGCCACTCGGCTAATCGTTATACAAGGAGAATTGATATGAAAAGATATGCGGCAGTAATAAGAATATCCGAACAGTGCTCACCAGACGATTTCGAATGGAACACATATATCAAAGAGATTCAGCCCGGTACTCAAATAGCCGATCTGCTTGATTGGCAAAAAACAATCTTTAAGCACATACAAAGTATTAGGGATGGCGAGTTTTTCTATCCAATGATGATACAACCAATGGAATAAATGTCTACCCAGCGGATCGACCTGGCGCCGAAAGTTGGAGTTGAAAACATGAAGGCTAAAGCGCAGATTGATTTTGAAAATATTGTTAATGATTTAGAGTCGTTGCTGTCTGATGAAATGGGAGTTGAAGAAGAAAAAGGGGTAGGCCGTTTCATATCGCGAACTGAAGCACTGCGGATTGCCAGAGAAATTCTTGAGATGGCTGAGCGAGAACGTCTTGTATTCGCTGAATATGAGGCCGCACGAGGTATTCAGTTGGAGAATCATCCTACTCCACCGGCACCTGCACATCCGTCCTGTTTGCCACAAACCCCACCAAGTCGCTGAAGACACGGCCGATGGGCGATAGGGGGTTTCCGCTGCCTTCATTACGAACCCGGATTTCCGTATCGCCCTGTCGCAGATACACTTCGCCGTGGGGGACGTTTGTGATCTTATATTGCTGGCCGTCCGGCATAATGATTGTCGGATTGGCAGAACATCCAAGCGCAAACAGGATAAGGATTGTCCGGGTTATCTTCATCATCCACCCCCCGGCAAGGCTGACGAAAGCCCCCCTTCGTGCACGGCCTTGTACCAGTACATCGCCCGAAACCCGCACATCCCATCTTCCAGCAGTATGCGATACAGCAGCGCGTCCGCGTAGTCCCTTACCCACCACGGAACCGCTTCAACCCTCAGCAGGCGGTACAGGGTGTCATGAACCAAACTCCCGCGTATGGACGACTTCGTGTCGATTGTAAAGTTGCTCGGGCCGTTCCACCAAAAACCCATAAAGATAATCAGGGTGCCAGTCGGACATAGATGAACACGGCCCCTGCTCTCGGGGTTAAGATCCAGCACGAGCCCCTTGATGTTCGTCTGGATGTTGTAGTCTTTCAGTAGGACGTACTCGTTGTTTATCAGACGCCACCGCTTCAATATCCGGTAGCATATCCCGTGATGTTCGCGTGTCATCCCCATAGTCCCGTCCTCATCGCGTTTGCCAGTTCCGTTGCCCGATGTATTTTTACGTCTGCGGCCCACTTGCTATCGAGCAGTTCGTCAGCAGCCAATGGGTAATTCTCTTCTCTCAGGGCAGCAAGAAACTTGGTAAAACGCCGTAGTTTCGTCAGGCCCAGGTTGAACAGCAGCATGATCACCACGTCACGGCGTGCCGGGTTGAGATGATCCAGGTGCAGCTTCTCGAAATCGTCCCTTGCGCTCTTGGTGTCGTGCCAGAACAGTATGTCGGCCACCTCGCGGGGGATAGGGCTGCCGGCCAGGAAAGCGTGGCCGTACCCGCCTGTAGGGACGCCCTTGGTGTCGAGATATACCGTGTCGCTATATCCCTCATGGCGCTTGAGTATTTCCGAGAACGATTCTGTCATTTACCGCCGCGCTCCAGCCGCAACACCCTCTCGCTGATATCAGCATGGCGTTCATCTGTCGTTTTCACCAGGCTGTTTATGATCTGGTTCATGCTTGCCTGCTGACTGCCGAACTCTTCAAAACGTCTCGACAACCGTTTCAGTTCGTCCATCACGGCTGTACGTCCCTGCTGTGCCATTACGTCCATCTGCGCTATGACAGCCGCCTGAATCCCGATGCTACGCGTGTTCTCGCCAATTTTTGTGCTGTTGGAGCTGATGCTGTCTTTCCCCGTCAATACCACGATCAAGGTTACAGTCCCAACGGCAGTAGCGGCGGCCGCCAGAATAGCGAAGAACTTCTCACGCCACCAGTCGCCATCCTCGGTTCGGATTCTCCGCCATAGATCCTTCTTCTTCCGTGGCTTCTGTTCTCTCCTGTCTGTGCCGTCCCAAGCATTGGGCTTGACATTCTTGTCGGCAAACATTCTCTGCAATTCTCTGATTGCCGCCGTGAGATTCTCTAGATTCACCTGCTCAGGAGTAATGTCTGTCACCGGCTGTCTCCGCTATTTGACGATTATGTACCACTCTTCATCCGGCCTGCCGATTTTACGCCATTCGTAATCTAACGAATTCCGAGACGCTACGAACGTTTGCAGGTTGCACACGATCCAGCCCTGACACTCGCATACCAAGTGCCCGCCGCCGTCCACAGTGCATAGGGCAAGGTTGGCATCCAGCCCCATGGCCATGCAGTCCACCCAACAGGCCACGGCGAACCAGTCGCAATCGTCGCGCACCTTAACGTTGGCGTCCGCCGGCGGTATGTCAGCTGGGTTCGGCCAGTCTTCAACCGTTCCGTGTGCTTCCAGATCGTCAGTCGGGACGAGCTGGCGCTTGCGCTGGCGGTGGATCTTGGTTAGGGTTTTGTAGAGACTTTGCATTTCGCGCTCGTCGTTTCAGTTCTCCAAACGGCGGGATTGTCTTCTCGCCGCGGACGAACGGCGTTGGGTCCCGGCGTCGGAACAGGTTGGCTATGGCTGACAGCAGGTTCATTTCGTATTCACCGTGAACGAGTTGAACACATCCACTATATCGGTCACCCGGTACTCAAGCCCGAGTTTATCAATCCGCAACATGACTTCCGACTGAGTTTTGAACTCTTCGATCTTATGAGCAGCGGACGTGACGTTGCTGTCCGTTCCGTCTATCAGTGCGAGTACTTTTTCGCCGTCATGTACTAGACGTATCGCCTGACCGGTTGCGTTGTTGTACCCGTAAGTCTCGTCCCGCGTGACTTCTGCAAATGCAGGAATTGCTATTGCCAATACCAGAATACATGTAAAAGTTCTCATGGACATTGATTCCCGTCTGTTATGATCCATCCGTTCGTTACAAGTGCCGCCCTTGCTGTTGCTGCTGCCCCTGCTGAGTAACAGGCACTCCCGCCATGGAATGTGATGTTAGGCGGCTCGGTCTGTGCTTCCCAGCCGATGTAGAGTGCATCTAAGTTTGCTGTTGACAGTCCAGAACTTAGAAACATGCTCGCTGCTGTTGTAATATCTGCAATGTCCCACCCGGCGATATCTTGGTTAAAAGCTGCGGCATTCCTGAATGTCTGGCTTACGTCAGTTAGGGCAGATGTAGTCCAAGCACCTATATTTTGGTTAAAGGCTATGGCATTGTAAAACATATTTGCCATAGTTATAACACTCGATGTAATCCAAGTACTTATATCTTGGTTAAAGGCTATGGCAGATTGGAACATAGCTGACATATCTGTAACCTTGGACGTGTCCCAACCACCAATATCTTGGTTAAAGGCTGTGGCAGATTGGAACATAGCTGACATATCTGTAACCTTGGACGTGTCCCAACCACCAATATCTTGGTTAAAGGCTGTGGCACTGTTAAACACACCTGCCATATTTGTAACACTTGATGTGACCCAAGCACCTATATCTTGGTTAAAGACTGTGGCAACGTTAAACATACTTGACATATTTGTAACACTTGATGTGACCCAAGCACCTATATTTTGGTTAAAGGCCGCGGCAGATCGGAACATTGTTGACATATCTGTAACCTTGGACGTGTCCCACCCGCCGATATCTTGGTTAAAGGCTGTGGCACTGTTAAACATACTTGCCATATTTGTAACACTTGATGTGATCCAAGCACCTATATTTTGGTTAAAGGCTATGGCAGCTCGGAACATTGTTGACATATCTGTAACACTCGATGTGTCCCAACTGTTCATGCTCGGAACGGTAGTTAGCGATGAGCAGGATCGGAACGCTGCGGACATATTCGTTATTCCAGATGTATCTAGAATATCAGTAGCGGAGACGGTTAAGTTTGTGCATCCGTAAAAATAACCGTTCAGGTTTCCAAGTATTAGCGTCCCCCAATTGCTGATATCTTTTATCAGTGTCTTGTCGCCAACATTGTTGAACCGCCACCCCTCAATAGTGCCTGTGATTGTGATTTCGTAGGTTCCAGCCCCGGCATATGAGCATACCTTATCCGCATCGTCCCAGGTAGTAACAGCCCCGCCTCCTGTTCCGCCAACACCGCAATCGATGTTGAAATCATACGTCCCGCCGTTGTAGATGGGAGGTGTGAACGTATCGGCTCCGGCTACGGTTACGGTGAAGACGAATGCGGGCGGTCCTTGATTCGTTAGCTGCATCAACAGCCCTCGCCGAGTGGCCGCGATTGACGTGGCGCACACTAACGACAGTATAAGCACAACCCATAGTGTCTTTCTCATTAGTTTGTATCCGTGCATCCGGCAGTTGCTCTCATGCTCCAAGTGTCTGCCGCGTAGTAGGTAACAACCACAAAGTCAGTTGCCAGGGTGCAAGTCACCCCGTCGCCCTGCGCCAGCGCGGTGCCGTTGAGTATAATCGTGTCCTCGGTGCCGGAGTTGTCAGGGTTGAACACCGTGTTCCCCGCGGCCATTACTTCGAGTGTAAAGTTAGCACCGGCCACCGCAGGACACATCGTCCAAGTCTGAGCGGCGGTGCTGTAGAAATTATAGCCGAGACATTGAGTGGCCGTCATCGTGTGGCCGTCAGCGTCAGAATAAGTTCCTATCGCACCCGACACGACGCCCGAGAACGTGCCCGTGGTGCCCGTTACCGCTGCTGGTGTGTTTCCGCCAAGAGTGCCGTCGAGGTTTGTGGCCGCCACCGCTGTCAAATTAAGCGATGTCGCCCAACTTGGCGCTGCGGCCCCATTGGCCTGCAACACATAGTTGGCGGTGCCGGCACCCAGCCACGCGTAAGCATTATCAGCAGTCCCGTATGGAAGGCCGCCGTTCGTTTCAACCTGGCTGCCAAGAGACGTGAGCCCGGCAGATATGGACTGCACGCCCGTAGTCGTGGTGTTCCATACCGCACCGGTGCCGAGCGCACCCATGGCCTGCTCTGCACTCAACGTTCCGTTGGCTGTTTGTGTGATGTATGTCGCATCCGTGGGGGCATAGCTGAGAGCCTCGAACTTATCCCTGATGGCGTTCTTGGTAGCCGATCTGAGAGATCCGTTCCATGTAGTAGCGTTATATGCCGTATCGTCCGGAGGCGGTTGCCCGATTGAACCACCAGGTAACGAGCCGCCAGTAACAGACTGCCCGCGGGCGGTTGTGGCGAACGCCAGAAGCAAAGTCATGAGCAATGTCAGTGTTTTCACAGTTCTACCTCCCCTCCGATACCGCCACGTTCTCGTTAGACGCTATGTTGCCTAAAGCCGAGATGGCGTTCCGCAGATTATTCATCTGGAACGATCCGCCTGGAAGAACGCGGAACATTCCCTTTGAATACGCATCCGCGGTTATTGTGGCAAGGTTCAGATTCGCCCCGACCTTCAGGGTTTCAGACTGGAACGTCCCGGATATGGTATCGATGGAAAGCACGCCCGCCGCGTCACCGCCCGCCCACGATCCGGAATCAAGATCGATAGCCACAACCACGGCCGTAGCGCCGCCGGTTTCGCCGGTGATCGTGTTCCCAACGACTATGGCAGTGGTCCCGCCGCTGGTAAATCGAAGGCTCATCATGGCATCGCCTGTCAGGCTCAGATAGATCGTGCCTGTCGCGTCGTTGTTCTGGATCAGAACGTCCCTGGGGATCTTCTTTTCAGCAACCAGATCCGCGGCAGCAGTCGTTACTATGACGTGAAGCGTTCTCACCAGTTGATAGTGTTTCGTTCCTGTTAGGCTTCCGCTCATGACTCTACCTCCTTGACAGATAGTCTTTTATGAGTTTGGTTCGTTTTGTTTCCAACTGCTTTATACGCTTCACGCGGGTAGGCGTTTCGGGCTGGCTCTTCAGAACATTCGACATATGCCGATATTTGTTGAGAGTTCCCTGGAACCGGTTCACCCTGTTATATTCTGCAAGCTCTTCTTTGTGATCTCGCATAAACTCCATCTTGTTCTGTGCGGTATCGAACTTCTCCTTCACCTTACGTACTTTGGCTTTGTGTTTCGTAAGGCGCCTGTTCCACAGATCTTCGCGCTTGCTTGTTCCTCTGCCGATATGCCAGTATGCCAGCTTGCCGACAAGCGGTATCGATCCGACAATTTCAAGGCCCTTGTCATCTCCGGCATTGTAGATGTCTTTCGATAGACCGGTCAGGAACTTGAACGGAGGAAGTACCTGCTGCGCTATAGCCAGCGGGAGCCCTTCCGTCCTCGCCTTCCACACCACGAATTTGCTAGCCCCTGCAAGCCGCAATACGTTATCTACCACCCTGTCATTGAAATCGGTATCCCTGTTCAGTATGAAATCCTTCAGCTCGTCGGCACCCGCATTGGCCAGAACGAAGAACATTCCGAGCCGCAGCAGGTTCTTGACTCCCTGGATCTTTTCCTCTTTGTTTCCGGTTCTGATCTTGTGGAAGCATTCCCTCCGGAATGCGTCGAACTGTTTGATCGTGAAGGTTTTCAGCATGTAGAAGATTCTGCCGTTTTCGAGTCTCAGATACATCTCCGGCATTTCGGATAGTCCTATCGGCTGGAAGTCCGCCAGTCTACTGTATGTCAGGAACTTGATATCCGCCGTTATTTCTCCCGACTGAAGATCGAGAATAACACCGTCCGTATCCTTGCCGAACATATGGTAGATTTCTTTACGAAGTCCGTCCGGATCCGACTTGGCCCTACGCTGATACTTCTCAAGAGCCGCGTTCAGAAGAGATTCTTTGCCTATGGCGTCGATTTTCTCCAGGCCCGCCGCACGTAACACCCACGAAACAGCCTTTCCGAGTCCCTCTGCGTCTGCAAACTCTTCCGCTAATCTGGACACCCCGACATCTTTTCTGGTTATCTTGCTTTCCTTCAGTATCGAATTCCCTGCGTGCCTCAAGGCAGGTATGACACCGGCTTCATATGCCACCCAGGCCATGTCGCCTATCTGCGTCAATGCCGATATTAGGGATCCCATCGTGTCGATGTATGAGATGTTCTTGTAGGCTCTAACCGCCCCATGTGGCCCCCTCTGGTGGAATCTTGCCGTCAGGATCTCATTTACCTCTTGCTGCTGATCGTGGCTTATTTCGCCCGATACTATCAGTTCGTCTATGTAAGCGCCTATGTTGGCTCGGAAGTCTCTCTGAGAAGCGTATTTTTCCAGACCTGCCCGTAGCATCTTCTCGTCATGTATTAATTCGTTTTTCTTCTTCTTCAGTTTTTCATTTCCCACGTCTGCCTTGATCTGTTCATTTAGATCCCGTACTCGCGCCTGAATTCGGTACATCTGGGATTTCATCTCCCGCACCTTCTCCGGTATCTTCCCGAAGAACTTGCGTGCCTCGATGGCGGTTCTCATTTCGTGAATATGCCGTATGAGCGCCGCATCCGAGTGCATGTAGAACTTGTCCAATGCCGGCGGTATCTTGGCGAACTTGCGCTCCTTGGTAGCGCCAGGCTGTCCAAGTCCGGTCGGGCCTCTAAGGATAATATTCGTAATGATATCGCTTCTGATATAATCATCAAGTTCTGTTACAGACACTCCCAGTTGCGCCGCCTTGTCGAGAAGCGCCTGATCGTACAGGCCCCTTTCTTCAGCTCCCATGGAGGCATACAGGCCCTTTAAGTCCTTCACTACTCGGGGCCAGTACTCGCCCTCTATCTCCCCGATATGAAGCCCAACGTCGATGGCGTCCATTCTGAGTTTGTCCATCATGGCCCGGGAGGCATCGTATTCTTTTCTCAGGTTGTACTTTAATACCAACTCGTCTATCTTGGCTGTAGCCGCGTTCTCTCTCGCGTAATGCCAATCTGAAAAATCGTCACGGCTCATTATAGCCCTGGCTTTTTTCAGCAGCGGGAGTGCTGCACCCTCATCGGCCTCAATAGCCGTGCCGGTGTCAAAGTCCAGTCGGCGCACCTTCGACGCCAGCGACTTGTTGATCATTTCCAGCTTGGTATAGATAGGAACGAGCAGCTTGCTGAACTCCTTCGTGATGTCCTTGCCAGACTTGCTTAACGCAGCGGCGGCCTTCATCTTCACGTTCTTGTCAATCGATCTCATGGCGATGAAGTCTTCCTCTGTCAACGGCTCGGTTGTTTCCTGGTATGTCGTTTCCGGTGTTTTTAACTCGAACAAAGGCATCGCTGCTTTCTGGTACATGGTTTGCCGATCTGTCTCTTCTCCTGTAACACTTTGATCCGCGGCCTTCCTTCCGAATATCTTGCCCGATTCGATGTCCCTGACAACACCGCCGGCAGTTCTGGTAAACAGGTTCACGAGTTTGTCAATGAAGTCTCGTATCTTCTGGATAATCCGCTCGATCGGTCGTGTTAGCTGCGCCCGCTCTCTCAGTTGGCTGGCAATGAACTGAGCCCTGTCCTCAACTCCTCCGATGTCATCGGGGTTCTGAGACGTGAACTCGTTTCGCTTCACACGCCCCCTTATATGGGCCTTCATGGCCTCTATTTCCAGGGGTGATATGATGCCTATGTCCTCCATCCAATGGCCGAACATTTCGTGGGCTACTGTCCACTTGTCGCCCATAGGAGATATCTTTACGACGTTCTCCTGATACGAGCCGGAGACGACTTCTCCATTCTTCTGCTGGCGATTGTATCCGATCTTGAACGCAGCTTGGTTTGGTTCTATCGTTTCGACGGGTTCTACAGTAAGGGTATGCCCGGACTTCGTTTTAATCCAAACTTCTCCGTTGTCTTGCAGTGTCACATCAGTGACATTCTTTTTCGCTATTGATGTGTCCAGCAGACTACGAACATCTTCATAAACCTGTTGACTTCTTTGAACCCCCACTCTGTCGCCAATGTTCGCAACGGAATACAGCGGTTTAACTCCGGTTCCGTATTTCTTTTCATACCCGAGCATGGCGGTTTCCGTGAGACCTTCAAACGTTCCTATTCCGTTTGTTAGCTTAACAGGCATTACTACGCCAACGAGCGTATTCCCCTTCTTAAAAACAGCCATTCCGGACTCGTCAATGAACACGTCGGCTTTCGGGTGTTCTGTGAATATGCTGTCTATGTATTTTGCATCGTACAGAAAGTGTTTCCCGGAGTCCGACATGATATGCACCATAGGAATTGCTCGACGCCCCGGAGTGGGTATAGCTCCCGGAATTGTTTCTGTATCTCTTGTTCTGAAGCCAGTTACACCCTCGTATGTTTGCGCCATTATAGTTGCCGGCTCTATCTTTAATTCAGAAATCAACCTACTAATGTCAGGAGCATTTTCAGTTTCTATCTTACCCTTGATCGCCGGCTTTGTTGCTGTCTTTACAGCATACGCCCGGTTAGAAAAAAAATACCCGTCTTTGTAATGATTCGGCTCGCTATCAATCGGAGATTCTTTCTGCGGTATGTAATCGTTATAATAGCTTCCTGCAAAGTCCGTTATGCGTTTCTTCGTGGGCTTTACAGATGGAGTTTTAGACAGGCTGGGTTTTGCTGGAGCACCAGGGAAATACTTTACCCTCTTTTTGAATTCGGTAAGCGAATGGGTGTCGTTAAAGATGCTGAAATCTCCATCACCCGGGACATGGATTGTAACCCGCGCCGTGTCTTCTGAATATGTTTCCGGTACTGATGCAATAGCCTTGTCAATCTCATCTATCAGGTACGCCTTCTGTTCTTTAGGCGAAAGTGCGTTGGCTTTCTTTTCTGTGATGTCAACCTTGACCTCCGTTCCTTCTGGGGTCTTCACCACTTCGATAGGCGGCTTCTCCGGTATCGCTTCGGCGGGTTTGGCTACGTCGGGCTTGGGGGGGATGGATTTCTTTGTTAGTTCCACAGCGTCATTACGAGTATAGAATTTTCCATCTTTAATAAATCCAGACTCTATTTCTGGACTAACCGCAATGACATCCCCGTCGGCATGGCGTTCTGTTACATATTTTTCAGGGATACCTTCTAATAAATGTATATTAGACTCTTTGCCTTCCTCATTCAGAGACTTGAATATCTCTCCCGTTTTTTCATGTCTGAACGCAGGCTTTAATCCTAACCCTTTTACTTCAGTAGCAACACCGCCTTTTCCTCTAAATTTAATTACTTCAGAGGCGAGAGTACCGAGAGTTTTTTCTCCGCGTTCGCGTGCGGCTTTAGATATTTGGAGTGCAGACATAGTTGCATCGGGCTTGGGCGGCACAGCTTCAGCAATAGGAGACTTAGGCGGTATTTCTTTATCTGGCACTTTTACTAAGTCCGGGAACCTATCCACTTCTCTTGCTTTTTGTGCCCTTCGGAGTGCCGTAATCTGTTGTTGCTCCTTTGTACTAATGTCATCCTTTGTTATCGGTGCCTTAACTATGTCGGGTTTGGGCGGTGGTTGTAGCACACCCACCGTTTCTAACAGTTTTGGCGTTACAGAATCATAGATCTTAAAAAAATCCCCGGCATCCATTTCAGGCTTCAGGTCTCTATCCTTTACAAATTGCGAATATGACGACTGCCTTTCAATCCCTTGCGCCTTGTAGTCAGCAGCCAGATCTGCGGCATTCAACTCATAGCGAGTTTTTACCCGTTGCGGTTCCGGTTTTGCTTTTGTCTCTGTAATAGGTTCAGGCTGTTCATATGATTTGAGCAGTTCTACATTTCCGCTTTTATCCCATACTCTGACAACACGTCCAGGATCGGTTTTTGTAGGCGATAAAATGTGGTATCCCCTATCACCAGACTGGTTTTTTATTACATCTTGTACCATTCCTTCCGTTGTGTCGGCGTATTTTTCATTTGGAATAAACCGTATCGTATCTCCTATCTTAACGGTTGGTTCCGCTATTCGCTGTTCCGCCCCACCGGGTTCTTCTTGTGTTTTGCGTTGAAGATCTTGGCCGCTTTCTCCTGTGCGTTGTCGTACAATCTCTTCCTTACGTCTTTCGGCACTTCCGACTTCCTGTAGAGTCTCTTCCAGGCCGCCAACTTCTCCTGGTAGAACTTGTTCCGCATGCTCTCGTATTGTTCTGGCACCTTGATCCTCCTTGAAGTCTGCTATCTTCTTTGACAGCGCATTCCTAACAACATCCAGGCTGGCCGTTTCGGTAGAGAACGTCGCGCCCTTGGCAGGCCCGGCCTTTGCCGTCCACTGATGCAGATCCGGCTTGCCGTCGATATTCTTCTGCGGGCCATCGTAGGCCAGAGCGTTTCCTGGCATGGTCTCGTTGATCGTGTCGGCTATTCTGTCCGCTTGCGCTGGTTGCAGTTCTGCAAACGAGTCTTTCTTCCTGGTTCCGTCGCCGATCCAATCCTTGAATTCTGCCAGAGGTACTTCGGTTATCGCGCCCAGGCCCTGCCAGTCTTCTTCATAGTTTGACAGGTATCCTTCTCTGGCGGCAGTCTCGTTTCGGAACCCCACCAATGTTTTATGCTCATCGAACTTGCCTGTCTCGGGATCTACTTGATCCACGATATAGGCGAACTTGCTGCCAACGTCCGGGCCTATAATTACATCGATCTGATCCCCGTTCTTACCCTTTGTCCTGTTGAAGTATCCGTAGTGGTTCTTCACCTCCACGGACCACTCGCGCCCTTCCTTATCCGTTCCAGATCGCACCGATCCACGCGGGTTTTCAATGGCAACTTCCATGCCTGCAAACCGGAGGTGGCCTTTTTCATACGTTCCGGCCTTTAGTTGCTTCTCCGTGACTGTTTTATCGTTGAGCGGTGACGTGGCCGCCCTGTTGGCAGCGGCATCTATCTGCGCCTTGACATTTGCACGAGCCCTTTCCTGCTCTCCGCGAAGAGGGGCCAGCGAGCGTTCTATGTCCGCGCCCTTCGCTATCTTTGCAGCGAGTTCCGATCTCACTCTTTCCTGTTCGCCACGGAGCGGGATTCGTTCTGCCGGCCTTGCCGGTTCGATCATTCTTCCCTGTAAGTCAACCCGCAGTCCTTCCTGCTCTCTTCTGAGCGGCGCTGTCAGCGGGGGCTTTCCCCTGTCTTCCATCTGCCCGGCAACGTCTGCTCTCAGATCACGCTGAACACCTCTGAACGGGATATTTCTGTGTGCGATCTTGTCTTCTTCGAGAGATATTCGCTCCGTGTCGATATCCTGTCTGAACGCTGTCGGCACTGCCCTGAAATCTGCTGCAACCTGCTTGCCCTGGGCTTCCATGTGACGGCGAGCTTCTTCTATCGGGGCTCTACTCAGATCTTCCAGTGAGAAGCCAACATCGGCCATAGCCTTCATCGATCTGGAAGTCAGGCTTTCTTCAAATTCTCTTATCGCGGTATCTGCGTCCGGAGCCGACAGTATAGGATCTGCAGGCTCCGGAGGGGTGTAGTCTTCCGCTGTCTTTATCTGAGCGAAATCTACTATCTTCTCATCGAAATCAAACCGCCTTCCGTCAGCCACAGCGGACATTGCGGCCTCGCCCCATTTTATTCCGAGTTCCTTATCCCTGGTGTTGACGGATATTCTCTGAGCCATCTTCTGAATTGCTTTAACCCTGGTAAAAGGATCTTCGCTGTTCAGTTCGTTCATTGTTCGTTTCGACTGGTACTGGTTTAGCCCTGCGGCACCGGCGCCAAAGAAGAGGCTCATCGTCATGGCCGGAATGATCGATTCCAGCACGCCTTCGCCTATCCCGGGGCCGCTCAACCCTTCTCTTTGCCTTACCCACGCCTGTCCGCCGCCTGCCACCATCTCGCCGGTAGTCTCAAAAAGCATCTGCTTTCCGGTACCCTTTATGAGTTCCTTCAGCGGCTTCTTGGCGAGTTCCTTCAGCGTTTCCGCTATGGGGCCTGTCAATGCCCTGCTTCCAAACAGGAGGAACATGGCCGCTACGTTCTCAGGCAGTTCGGTTCCTACCTCGAACGCTGCGGAACCAAGCGCTATCCTGTGAGCAACCTCGCGCCTCTCCTCTTCAGTCGCATTCGGCCTTGTTCTCGCCACCTCGTCATAGGCGCTTGTATACTCTTTCCCGTATGTCCCGGCGCCGAACAGAGCCACCAACCCGACAAGCCCGCCGGTTATTCCGAGGGCTACCGCTCCGGGTACTCCTCCCACTAAACCACCAAGAACCGCCCCCCCCTTTGCGGCGCCCCAAATGCCCATCGTTTGCGGTGCGCTTTCAAATGCACCAAGTATGCCGCGCTGGACAAATCCAGGTTCCCCCGCAAGTTCCCCCTTGTCCTGCTTCAGCCAGTCGTATTCTTTCTGAACCCGTTGCGCCCAGTCGGCCATGCCTCGCCCGGCCAGGTCAAACACTCCGGTATCGACATCCGCTTCACGAGGTGTAAAGTCCCCCACAAGTTCAAAGGCTTGTCCTGCCGATTCAACCGCCCCGAGCATTCCCCTGCCAGTAGCCGCCAACGCCCTTCCAAGGAATCCACGCGATTCCGGAGCCGCCTCCATTTTGACTTCCTGCTGTACGGCATTGGCATCCTCGGAATAGATGGCCCGTAGTTGCCGTTGTGTGTCTGAGTCAATGGTAGGCCACTTCGGATCTGACTCAACATCCAGCTCGAAAGACAGGGATATCAGCCGGCGCTGAGTTTCGTCGTCCAGGGTGAGCCACTTCGGTTCTCTCATGAACTCAAAAGGCATCTATCAGATCCTCATAGTGCTCTCGATAAACGATCTGTTTCTTCACGTCTCTTTAAGTATTACCCGACCGGCGGTATCGTTAAAATTCCCCTTCCAGACTTAGGAACCGGCGGCAAGGAAGATTTTTTACCCAGGCCCTTTTCCAACTCTATTGCTTTTTTCCTGATATACTCCTCTTCCCACTCTATTCCTTTTTTCCTCAAATACTCATCCATTCTAGGTATCCTTACGTCTCTCTCTTTTTCTATAATGTTCCGACGCCGCTCTTCCGAACCAGGTGTTGGCTTCGCCGCTTTTTCTTCCTCCCGTTTCTTCTTGGCTTCTTCCAGCAGTCTGTCCAATGGAGATCCAGGCCCTGTACCAGGTCGAGCCGGGAAGAACTCGCCAACCAAGTCCTTTGCCGTATTGGACAATTTTACATGCCCGGGATCCACTGGATCGTATGGCATACCGCCTAACAGCATCTTCATGAACGCAGAATATGCATCTGCCTTTTTGGTTTCCAAGTCGCCTGGCCTTTGGTTTAGCTCGATCATTCTCAACAGTTCGTTGGCGAGAGTTTCGTCACCGCCGGATAACTCACTGGCTATTTTCTTCTTGTTTTCCCAGTCTGCCGACAGCAAGTCTCTTGCCAACCGTTTCTTCTCTTCGATGTCGCGATCAAACTCGTCTTTCCTGAACGTGCGTTCTTTCTCTGTCTCGCCGGACCTGAATTCGCGCTCCGCTGCCGTCTCGGCGGATCTGAACTCCCTATCTCTTTTATCCCTTTCTTCTGTCATCCTGGCGAGGTTCTCGTCCCTTTCTTTGATGGCGTCCTGCTTGAGTTTCTCCATCCAGCCGAGGCCGGCACCGCTCATGGCTCCGCCCATAACATTTCCTATGTCGCTCAGGATACCCATCACATACCTCCCGATATCATTCCGGATATCTGCTGTCCTATCTGAGTCCTGCCTGCCTCGGCGCTTCTCGCTTGCAGATCTTCCGGAGTGATCTTCCCGGTATTAACCTGCTTGGCTATGTAGTCTCCAACAGCTGTGGAGAACGCCCGATACCGATCTTCTTCAGACAGCGGCTCGACACCTGCCGCTTCAGCAACGGATATGATTTCACCCATGAGAATGTTCGCCACCTGTGCCAGAAGTTCTGCCGGCATTTGGGCCGTCTTACCGGCACCGCCGGATTCAAGTCTCTCCACGATTGATACCGTGATGTCGGCAATAGCCACCACGGGATCGGTTGACTTTGACACCATCTTGCCTATGCGTTCAGACATCGTCTTGCTGTGAATCGTTTTCAGCCCGTTTGCGAGATAGATGTCAGACGCTTCTGTCTGCTCCGGCGTTACGTTCCGGCCAGCTTCAGGAGGTGCTTGTGCGGGATCGTTCAACAGTCCAGGCATTACTTTCTCCTTATGGTTGTTCCAACAGGCCGCGTTTAGGTGCGAACCTTCTTTGTGAATTGGCTATTTCTCTTCCCTCGAACGGTGCGTATGCAAAATCCCTGCGCCTGTCCTTATACATCTGTTCCTGGGCTTGCAGTTCGTTCATGCGCCCTTCTGCCAGCGCCTTGCCCTGGAGGCCCCCGCTGATGGCACTCCCGGCCCCTGTTAGCATCCCTGCCTTTATCATGGGATCCACACCCGCCAGGATTCCCCTTGGCGGATTCAGCGGAGCGTTTGCAGGCGGCAGTTGCGTCGGTTGTATCGGAGAAGTTCCGCTACCGGTATATTGAAGCTGAGACGGCACTTGCCCGCCTGCCTCTCCGTACATCTGCACGGACGATCCTGGAACCTGCCCTGAAACCAGAGCATTAGGCTTGGGTGTCGCCGCGCCGGCTTTGAACGCCGCGGACTGCGTTTCAAACGATCCCTTCATTCCTCCCAGGAAAGAGCCGCTTTTCGCAGTCATCCCGGCGAAAACAGCGCTTCCCAAACTCAGCACGCCTCCGGTAATGCCCCCGTAGGCCGCACCGTTCAGTGCGCCATCGAAAATGTCGTCGCCGTTAATTGCCGAAGCAGCCGCTCCGATCAAGGCCCCGTACAGTGCGTGGGAAGTTGCTGTAGCTGCCACCGCTCCGGCACCGGCTATCGCAGTGGTTCCGAGCCCTGCCGCCGTTGCGGCACTCGTCGCTAATCCGCCTACCGCTCCTGCCGCGCCTCCTATCCATGCTCCTACTGCTGTAATGATCGGCCCGATTATAGGCGCTGCTGGCATGATTCACCCCCGAATTCTCGTTTTGTAAGGCCGAGAACAACCTGGTTATAAAGAACGAAGTTCTTCAAGAACGACTTATGAATTAAACCCTCTTTGGAAAACCCGCATCTATTCGCCAAGGATATTGCCAACCGATTATACTCCGGGATGAATGCCACCATCTTACTGTAAATCGTATTGGAAAACACCCACCCGATAGCCTCTCGCGCAAAGCTCTCTGCCTTGCCCCACAGTTCCGGCGTAGCCGCTATGTGAACGCTGCAGCAGGTTCCGGTGAATGGATCCGCCCTTCCGGTCCCTGTTTTCTCGTCGTTTATCACATAGAGCGCCTCTACCGGATCGTACCGCTCTGGTGACAGGTCATCGGATATCATCCTGTAAACCTTCGGGTGATTCAATATCGTCGATACGTCTTCCAGATTCATCGTCCTGTGAACCATATCACGCTCCTGGTTGCGGGGGAACGGCATAGAATACCGGCGGGAATGAACTCACCACGTATATCGGAGTTCCCTCTTCATTCCTTATAATCGGGTACACCTTGTCTCCTATCCGATACTTCATTGCATCCCAATCAGCGCTTCCGCCCTGGTTGTCCAGAGAACCAAGATAGTCCGCTCCTCCCCCGGGCGTGGTGCCGGTTGTCCCTCCGGTAGCCCCGCCGGCAGGATCTGAGAACACCATATCTAACCCGTACAGATCGATCACCATCTGCGTATTCTCGGCATACATGGCCTCTGCATCCGCCATGGCGGCCTTCTTGGCGTCCACAGACATCGATGGATCCGCCTGGATCGCTACGAGCCGAGCCGCGTGGCTGTTTCCTAGATCTGCCAGTTTACCGGTTGCCGCGTCCAGATCTTGAGAACTCAGATTCAAGGCGGCAATAGCCTCCCTGGAATCGATCTCTTTTTGCGTCATGGCCTGTTGGGCCAGAAGCAGATCCTTGTTCGCGTCCGCATCGATCTGTGCGATCTCCTTTCTGTTCGCCAGTTCGTTCTTTATGTCCTGGGTGCGGGCTTCCATCTCCAATTTCTGCTGGCCTGTAACCATGCCCTGCACCCTCTCCACGGATGCAAGCTCGATCTCAAGATCGTTTGTGGATCTATCGGCCAGATCTATCCGGTTCGCAAGCTCGTTCAGGATGTCTTTGGATCTGGCTTCTATCTCCTTTGTTTGAACTCCCACCTGCTCTTTAACTATGCGCTCCTGGGTAGCCAATTCCAGTATGAGATCACCGGTGCCAACGTTTGCAAGTTCCCTGCGGTTGGCGAGTTCGTTCAGTATATCTTGGGAACGAGCCCGGATCTCATCGCTCATCACGCCTATCTGATCTTTGGCCATTCTCTCTTGAGCTGCGAGTTCCGCCCTTAGATCCCCGCTCTGGATATTGGCTATCTCACCTCGACTTGCGAGTTCGTTCAGGATATCCTGGGAGCGGGCGTCTATCTCTTTCGACATAACGCCAAACTGCTTGTCTGACATTCTCTCTTGAGCCGACAACTCGGCAATCAGGTCCAGACTGGATATGTTCGCCAACTCCTTTCTGTTGGCAAGCTCATACAGTATATCCTTCGACCTGCTGTCTATCTCGTAGGTTAGGACTCCTGCCTGTTCTTTTGCCATTCGTTCCTGCGCTGCCAGTTCAGATGACAGATCCTTGCTTGAGACTTCCGCGAGTTCCTTTCTGTTGGCGAGTTCGTTCAGGATATCGGCGGATCGAGCCGTAATCTCCTGCGACAGAACCCCTGCCTGCCGCACCGACATTGTCTCTTGTGCCGCCAGTTCCTTTGCAAGATCGCTGCTCTGAATGCCGGCAAGTTCCTTTCTGTTTGCAAGCTCGTTCAGGATGTCGTTGGAACGGGCCACGATCTCGGTTGACAGAACTCCTGCCTGTTCGGCAGCCATGCGTTCTTGAGCGGCCAGTTCTTTCGCAAGATCGCCGCTCTGAATGCCGGCCAACTCCTTCCGATTCGCAAGTTCAAGCGCAATGTCTGCGGATCTTGACGCTATTTCAGACGACAGAACCCCGGCCTGCTCTGTTGCCATTCGCTCCTGCGCTGCGAGTTCGGCCCTTAGATCGGTGCTTTGAATGTTCGCTATCTCTTTTCTCGATGCCAACTCACCGAGTATGTCGGCAGACCGCGCCTTTATCTCGTCTGTCATCACGCCGGCTTGTTCAGACGCCATTCTCTCTTGAGCCGCCAATTCCTTTGCAAGATCACCACTCTGTACGTCCGCGAGTTCCCTTCTCGTCGCCAACTCGTTCAGGATGTCTTGGGAACGGGCCTGGATTTCAGCCGTCATTACCCCTGCCTGCTCTGACGCCATGCGCTCTTGAGCGGATAATTCAGCCCTGAGATCGCCACTCTGTATGTTCGTGATCTCCTTTCTGCTTGCCAGCTCGTTCAGGATGTCCTGAGATCTGGATTGAATCTCCGATGTCAACACCCCTGCCTGTTCGGCAGCCATCCTTTCCTGGGCCGCCAATTCCTTCCCGAGATCGCTGCTGCTTATATCTGCCAGTTCCTTTCTGCTTGCCAGTTCCATAACGATATCGGCGGATCGGGACGATATCTCGTATGACATCACTCCCGCCTGCTCTGACGCCATGCGCTCCTGGGCTGCAAGCTCAGTAGCAAGATCGCTGCTGCTTATATTGGCAATCTCTTTCCTGTTGGCGAGTTCCAGAACGATATCTGCAGACCGTGCTCGGATCTCATCGCTCATCACACCCACTTGAGCCGCGGCCATCCTTTCTTGGGCTGCCAGTTCAGATCTCAAGTCCCCGCTCTGAATACCGGCAATCTCCTTGCGGGATGCCAGTTCCTGCAGAATGTCGGCGGAACGCGCCACGATCTCGGTTGACATCACCCCGGCCTGCTCGGATGCAATGCGTTCCTGGGCTGCCAGCTCAAGACGAAGATCCGCGCTCTGAACGTCGGCTATTTCCTTCCTGTTGGCCAGTTCGTTCAGGATGTCTTGGGACCGCGCTTGCATCTCTGCCGTTGCCACCCCGGCCTTCTCGGTGGCTATCTTCTCCAACGATGCCAACTCTTTCGTCAGATCCGAGCTTGCAGCCATCGCCACCATGCCGGTGATTTCCTTCTGAGCGGTCCACTCTGTCAACGCGACTTGCTCGCGGGTGGCCAGTTCGGCCCTGATATCTAACGATCGAGCCATCATCTCAGCGTTCTGCTGAACAATACCCTCGGTTGCCATCTTCTCCAAAGACGCCAGCTCTGTTTTCAGATCGGATGTTTTTGCAGCCGTGACGACGCCCGTGATCTCTTTCTGCGCGTTCCACTCTGTCATGGCGGCACCCATAACCGCCTCTTTCTGAGTAGTGGCTACGGTCGTCTGAGCGGCCGCCTGGGTTTGAGCAACGGACGCCGCTGCTCCGGCTTCTGTCTTGGCGATCTCCTTTCTGGCTTCCCATTCAACACCCAAGGCCAGCATAAGTCGTTCTGCGTCCCGTATCGACAACCCTTCCTGCAACGCCGCGTTCTGTATCATCTCCTTAACGCGATTCTCGGATTCCGCGTCCAGCAGTCCGGCCTTCAGCGAAGCGTCAAGAGTTTGCAACCCGCTCTGAAGCAAGGCGCTCTGTTCGTTCAGTCCGCCCTGCAATTCGGCCTCGAAACCCGCCATCAGAGTTTGCTGAACTGAATCCTGGAACGACAGACCGGACTGAATCCTGCCTTGCAGGTTCGTCAGTGCGGCTGTTATCTGGCCCTGGTATCCCGCCATTCCTGCCTGTTGCAGGGCCGCCGCGTCCTGGGCTGCTATGGGAAGCGCCGCCTCGATTGCCGCCCGTTCCCCCGCGCCCGCGGCAATGCTTGAGTTCAGCAACCCCCTTCGGTTTGCAGCAGCCGCCGCATTCGATCTCGCCAAATTCATGTACTGGCTTCCAGAACCCAGCAGCCCCTGCATCCTGCCCTGCACCGTGTCCGTTTCAGGTAGCCTGTACTGAGGCGGGGCTTCATACGGGACGTTCGGAACAGCGCCGCTTTGGAGCCCTTCGGGTGCCATCGCCTGTGGCGCAGCTGTCATTTGCGGCGCTGCCATGGCTGGTTGCGTCATCGCGGGCGAACTAAGAAGTCCCGGCTGATTTCCAACCGCCGCTTCTGGCTGCACCAGGTCTGAACCCGGAGCGGCGCCAAGCGGTGTGAACGTTTCTACATCCTTCAATGTCGGTTTGTTCTCAGGATCTAATAGTCCCATGTTTCACCCCTACCTTCCAACTGCTTCACCCGCAAATTCAGCCTTTGGATTTCAGACAGCATTGCTGTTACGAGTTGCTTCCCGTAATGAACCCCGGCCACTCTCTTAGTCCCGTCTTCCAGGTCATCGTAGAACACAAGATCCGGACTTACCTTCTCTGCTTCTTCGGCTATCAGTCCGTACTGTGTGAACCCAACGCCCTTGTTGATGTATCCGCCCTTGTCGTCCTGCCTTTTCGGCTCGTACTGTACCGGCCTTAACGAGTATATCCAGGACGTGTCCGGAATGTCGATCACGTTCATCTTGCCAACGATAGAAGACGAATCGTATCCGAGCACTCCAGTATTCGCAATAAGCAGATCGCGATAGGTAGCCCCGTTCAGATCCTTACTGTAACTGCCCAGAAACCCGACATCCCCGCTTGATACATACACCGCCCAGTTCTTGGTTGCCTCTGTTGGAGCCGCCTGAATCCACAGAGTCGCTGCTGCAGCAATCGTATCGGTTGCGCCCTTCGTTATATCCGGCTCGTCGAGAAACAACTGCGCCACTTTCTGTATCGTTTCGCTGTTGTTCTGCGTGTTTATGTTGTCGGTAAGATATGTTCCCGCCTGAGTCCCTGTCGATCCGTTGCCGGCAGTCAGGGTTCGCGTTGTCAGAGTTCCCGCCAGGGTTCCGCTGCCTGCGGAAGTGAAGGATCCTGAAAAATAATGAACATAATTGGAATCGGCCGATCCTCCGAATCCGATATGCCCCTTCTCGCCATCCACGATAAACGCCGATGTCTTCGTGTCGGATTCCACTCTGAAATCGACATCCGCCCCGACTTCATTGACGACAACCCCGCCGTTCAGCGTGACAGGCCCTGTAAATGTCGGGCTGGTATCGAGAACAACAGAACCCGTTCCCGTCTTGGTTGTCACTCCGGTGCCGCCGTCTGCAACTGCAAGAGTCCCGGTTATGCTCGACGCCCCGAGATCTATTGCCAACTCCGTGCTTTCGATCACAAGGCCCCCGTTGGCCTTTAGATCCATTGACAGTGTCGCTATGCCGGACGCCAACGACACGTCCAGCCCGTTGCCGGCAACGATGCTTGCGACTGTAAACGTTACCCATGCGGCTCCGTTGTAGGCTTTCATCACGGATGATGCAGTGTTCCAGTAGATCGCCCCGGAAGTGAGAGCGTCCCCGTCATTGTCCAGTGTGGGATCTGACGACTTCGCTCCTAGATACCGATCGTCGAAACTGTCCAGGGACGCAGCAGCACTCACGGCAGATGCCGCCGCCGCTGCCGCAGACGCCGCGGCAGCGTTCGCGCTCGCTACGGAATTGGCTATCATGTGAAAATAACCGGTGGTTGAACTGTACCTGAGATCGATCGGGACACCTTCATTGATGTCTCCGGCAGTCGGGTTTTCGGACGCCGCGGTCTTGATCGCCTTCACACCGAGACTGTTGACATTTATGGTGCTCGCCCCGGTATTGCTGTTCCCCGGCTTCATCACGACTTGAAGCCCGTCTACATAACTTGACGGGGCCTGGGTGAGAGTAACGATATAGGCGTTTGCAGCGCCGGAATCGGCGGCGAAATTGATAACCCCGTGCTTTATATCGCTTTCGTCCGGAAGCAGGGCAAAGGCGGTGGCGGTGGCGGCATCAAGGTTGTTCAGATCGGAGGCTTTTGCCAGAGATCCAGCTGTGACATCTGTCGGAGAGTTGAACGTACTCATCTAACAAGTCTCCTTTTTGTATGGTGTATGATAACACCATCGAATCTATGCCCTAGATCCTCGTCCGACTTACTGTAGAGGATAATACTGATGTTTCTGCCGCTGCCGGATATCGACAGTGACGGACTGGCAACAACGTCGCTGTCGTAATAGAATTCATCCCATCCAACGAGATTCCAAAACCCGCCCAACCCCTGGATCGGTACAGTCTCATTGATGTGCGTCTGTATGTCCGAGTCTCCATAGCTGAACATGGCGCTCAACCTGACTTCCGTGTAGCCGGAAGAGTCCATTTCAATAATCGCTCTGCGGTATGTTTTCCTGATGGTGGGCGATCTGGAGTTGTTGAACGCTGTAAACATGAACGCCTCGATATCTTCTCCGTCGAAGCTCGATCCTTTATCGGCCTGGTAAACCATTCCCTGGTCAGACCCGAAAAAGATCACGTCCTTACCCGTAGAATCCTCGCCTGTCACAACGCACGCCACTTTGTCAGGATATAGAAACGGGCAGAAATGGTATTCGATACCATCTCTGCCAACCACGAGCGTCATGCAGATGCCGGTTCCGTCGCTTCCATAAAGCCTGTACTGGTTCTTGTGCTTATACACCGAAGACGCTACGACTACTGTTCTCATATTGTCTATGAGAGATTGGATCTTACGGCTGATAGCCCCGCTGTTGAAATTGCCGTATTGATCCGTTCGTACAGTGTCAACAATGCCCTGGTCGTCAAGCGCATAGGCGTTTCCAAGCGCCTGCATGGTGTACGGAATGGCTCCCATCGTGTTATCTATCGGATCCAGAAAGAAGGTGTCAACTCCGTCTCCCTGAAGTTGGAAGCACGAATTCCTGGCGTTTATCAGGAGTGTTTCTGCAACAACCAGGTATCCTGTTATGTTGTCTCCGAGCCCTATCTCCGAAGCCCCGACCACAGGCTCCCACTGGTAGGGAGTTCCAACCCCGGAGTTCTGAGACGATCCTCTGAACGAGAAGAAAAGCTGTTGCTTGTAGCACTTGACATGAAGCGGCTTGTCTACGGTCATCCCGGTGTTTATCGGAACGTAAACGGTCCCGTCGAACTCGAACCCCCTGTTTACTCCGTCGCACCCGTATATCCTGCGGGTATCCGTGCTGCCTGTGAAGTTGAACACGTCGAATTCATACCGCCCGCCTGCGGCGATCGTGATGGCAGTAGCCAGGCTCGTCGATGTTGCCTTTGTAACGCCGCCCACCTGGATGTCGTTTGTCGCATCGAACGTGCCTGTGATTGTAGACAGTATCAACCTGCCCGCCGCGTCACCGCCCGCCCACGTGCCGGATTCCAACACGACCCGGCTGGCAACCGCGGTTGCCCCGCTCACAAGTTGCGTGATGGCGTTTCCGTCCGATATCTCTCCGGTTCCAGCACCGAAACTGATCTCATGCAGAAGCGCAACCGCCGTCCATCCGCTTGTGGACTGTTTGTATATCGCCCCGAATGTCCCGGCGGCATTGTCGATAAAGCAGTACAAAACCCCGTTCAGGATAGCCAGCCCGCGAACAGCACCGCTTCCTGTCGGCGCTGCTATATCGGCCCTGTATACATCGGCTGTAAGATTAAGGGCTGCCGCGTGAAGTTGCGAAGTCGTCTGTCCGTTTTCTACCTGGGCGGCTGTAAACGTGCCCTTGGCAACCCCTCCTACCTTGAACACCTCGTTTGCCGTCAATGATCCCGACAGTTTCGTCACGCAGATATAATCATCTCCGACGACAATCACCACGGCCGTCTCGCCGCTGTCTGCACCGGTTATGGTGTTGCCGACTGCCGGACCCCCGGCTGTGAACGTGCACGGACAATAGTAGTAAGAAGCTGACGACGGCGACGTTCTTCCGTCGAACCGCTCGTAGCCGTCTATGCGTTCATACCCGCCCTCCACGCCGGGAACGTAATTATTGGCGGCCAGCAGCTTGCCGGGATCCATTATGATGGCCGGAGATTCCAAGTCAATACCGCCCCTGAACCGAGTGTATTCCGTATTGACTTTCACATTATGAAGCATCGTCGTCATGCAAGTGGATCTCCGTACCCGAGATCGTCCAGTTCGCTCGCGTCCATCTGGCGCTTCAACCGTCTAAATTCGTTCTGCCCGTGAGAATACCGCTCATCAGCAGCTTCATACCCGCCATAGTACATTAAGGCCCTCCATACAATGGCGAGATGAAACCGTTCGTGGAAGATCGGCACATCGCTGTTCGCCTCCATCACGTCTGCGGACTTGTAATACTCTCCGTCGATCGTATACACATCGTCCGGAATCTGCCACAATGCAAGGCTGTTATCCGGCTTGACGGTGACGACGCTCGGCCTGCCCTCTGAACTCCTGTTATTGCCGAACTTGTAATTGACTCTGAAATCGCTCCAGGGAAGATAATGCAGGAACTGCTCGTCGGATTCGGAATCATACACCCGCATATCCTGCCTGCGCCACACAGCAAGATCTGTAATGCTCACCGCTGCCGGGGTATACTCCTGGGTGCTGGCTATGGTGGAGAAACTAAACTCGGCGCGTAGAAACCGCCACGTCTTATGGGCGTTCTGGATGTCTTCGTAGGCGGCCGTAATCCAGTCTACAAGCCTGAGATATTCCCCCGTCTGTCCGGTAACCGCGGAAGGCCCGGTACCAGACACGCCGGCCTCCTTCCGCAACCTCTGGCACAATTGAAGGAACGTCATATTGCCACCTCACGGCTGCGCTTGGATGTTTCTCACCCATGCGAAACCCCTGGGATCCGGATCGTGATTTATCTGGAACGGATATGCAACCGACGTCATGGGAACCAACTCGATATCCGTAAGATCGTTCTGATTGGTCCTCTGCGTATAGGTTGTGGTACGAGATCTTGCCAGGACTTCCAGGTACTTGCGTTTTATCTTGCTCGATACGCCCCGTACAACGGCCTGGTTAATACCGTTCACTGTAAAAACAACCACGGGCAGATCTTCTTCCGAACGGCCTGGAGAAATCGTAATGTCAACCAGCTGGTTCATGAACTCGGCCAGCTCGATGTCCTTTGCTGGGTTTTCAGATACCCTTTCTACCGGCTTTCCCCTGCCTATCTCCGATATCTGCATCGGGCTTTCCTGGCCGGATTCGTACATCTCCATCATCTTGGACACGCGCTCCCTCTCTGCCCGAAGGGCCTTCATGTCCTCCTCGATGTCCTTTCTCATGGCGGCCAACTGCTCGGCGGTCTTCTCCTGAGCGGCTTTCTGCCTGTCAAGATCCTTCTGCAAGGATTCGATCCTCTTTTCCTCTTCTGATTTCATATTATCCCCTATTCAAGCAGGGGTCTTGCCGACCCCTGCTTCTTGGTTTACGAAACTATCGGCGCTGCGGGAACGGCAAGAATGTCCGTGTAGGTGGACGTTATGCCCGTTGCGTCGAAATCCGTGGTTGCGGCGGTGAACGTGTACCCGGACGCTGTGACAACCTTCACGTACCCTATCGGGCACGTGTTCGCGGTGGGCTGCGGAAACGTCAGCGGCGTCTTACCGCTCGTAATGTCGGCGGTGGTCACTGCGGTGCCCTTAACCGTTGACAGGGTTCCGCTCGAATCCAGACACACAAGATAGATGCACGTTGTCAGCGCGGCCTGTGCTGCTGCGGCAGTCACCGCGACAGTCGCGTCGTCGGCCAGATGATACATCACCCCGTTGATCGCGTAGTCAACACCGGCTCCGTTCGGCGCTGCTATCGACAGTTCTGCAGGAGTGCTGCCGATACCCAACCCGGCCTTCGACAGGCACATAGTCCCGCCCCTAATCATCTCACTGTTGGCATTAATGGTCATTGTGTCACCTCATTCGCCTTTCTCTTCGGGAATGAACTTCTCGTAGAGTTCAAAATGGTTTTCAGTCAGTTTCCCGCTCTTGTCCAGAGACTCCAGAGCGGACACGATCAGGCCGGTAACAGTCTTGCCGATGTCGAACTCCTTGGAAGGAACGGCCTCTTCCATCTCAAACGCCTCCGGATTCTTCGCCACCATCTTCTCGACGAAGTCAGGCGTGGTAACCAGCAAGTCCGGCGATACCTCAACGATATCCCCCGTCGCCTTGTTGACATAGACATGCTGATTCCATCTCACCTGGGTGTCGGTGTTTCGGAAACAAAGCCTTCTGTTCTCCTCCTCGTCGAAGGATAAAGCCTCTTTCGTCTTCCGAAGCAGCTTGAGATTCTGATACGAACCTTCCTTTGGTAGAACACCGTTCAATAAAATTATCCGATCCAATACGCTCAGTAACATGATAATACCTCCTGTAGTATTCCTGGTTGTTAATCGCGGGAAAGCCTGCCAGGAACAAGCCTTGTCGAGCCATGGACCCTATCCCGCGATCTGTGAACCTGTTTAGTTTGATTCTCCGGCAGCCAACATCAGGTAATACGGAGTTGTGCCAACCAGAATTCTCAGAGTTGCAGCGGCAATAACATCCGCACCGGCAGAGTAAATATTGCCGGTACCCTCATTGAGTCCCTTGATAATCATCAGGTACCCTGTATCTTCCCAGTCTGCCGTTGCCGTACTGTTACCCGACACCTGCATCCACTGGAAGGCCACAGGCGCCCCGCCTGTCAGCCCGTTTGCCTGGGTGACCAGTTCAATCTCCAGCACACCGTAACTGCCGACGCCCGCAAGCGACGCCCCGGGCAACAGCATTTCGGCAACGATCGCAGACCCGAGACCGCTCACGCTGCAGGAGTTACCCATGTTGAAGTAACCCTTGAGAGCGTTCGCCCAACCGCCAAGAGCCACGTTGGATGTCATCTCGAATTCAGCCCGCCCGCCTACAGCGCCCGGACCCGTCAGCGTGCTTACCATGTGAATCGGCCTGACCGAGTTTCCGGTCGCCGCCGTGGTGGTGATGACTTCGAGCGCATGATCGTCGTTTGCCGCCAGGGTTTGGGTAATCCCGATTCCTGCAGTCGCCGACGCGCCCGTGATGTAAATGCCGTGCGTGCTCGCCCCTGCAATCGCAATCCCGGTGGTGACGGTTCCTGACACGTTGATGCCTGTCGTGCAGGCCCCTATGTCAATTCCCGTCGTGGTGTTGTTGATGTCAATGCCGACTTTCCAGTCTGTAATGGTTCCGGCAGTGTCGATCCAGATGGCGGCACAATCACCGGTCTGAGTCACTATACCGGTACCCCCGTCGCCAGCCGTCAGCTCGCAGTGCAGGCCGCACAACCTTCCGCTGGCGTCAACCACCAGGGTAGCACCGTCTGCCACCTCGATCGACGAATCAATCCCCGCCACCTTGCCGCCGGCCTGAACGTCATTGCCTGCCACGAATTCCAGATACCCCTGAACGCCGGCATATACACCCGTAGCAAGATCAACGTCCGTGAGCATTTTCAGTTGGCCCATCAGGCTGCGAATACTTCCGCCTGACTGATCGACTGTCAACAGGGTTCTACCCAGTACGTTCCGAACGCTGGCCCCGATGTTGTCACCGGAATCGTCGCACAGAAAAGCCGCGTTGTAATCGTTGGTGGAGGTTAGGATCACACCTCCATCCGCCGTACTCTGATACGTCCCAGTTACTATCGAACTTCCTGCATATGCGGCGATGAACTGAAGACCTGTAGCCGCGTTCGTCTGGACATGCCCGATGTAGATGTTGTTCACAGCCGTTGCGCCTGCCAGATGGATGCCATTGGCAGAACACGCGGAACTGATGTGAATGCCGTCAGCCGGAGTGGTTCCTGAAATCAGAATTCCGTCCGTCATCGCACCTGCCGACAACAGAATGCCTGTCGTGATGGCCGAGGCGGACAGCGTGATGCCAGTCGTAAAGGTTCCGGTGCCCTGCATCGTCAACCCGGACGTAACCACTCCGGTAGACGTACAGTTGATGTCCAGCCCGGCCCCAAGCGTGATTCCGGTAGGAACGGTTACCCGATGAGCAGCATCTGCAGCGGCGGTGGTTTCAAACAGGAATCCTATCACCTGATCGCCAGACACGTGAATCGCGTTCGCCGTGGTTGCACCTGAGATGTGAATACCGTCTGCGCTGGCTCCGGAAATTAAAAGCCCGTCCCCAGAACAGGCGGATGAAATCGTAATGCCCGTTGTCACCGTGGTTGCGGAGATCAAAATACCGGTGGTGATCGCAGTCGCCGACAGCGTAATGCCGGTGGTAAACGTCCCTGTGCCCTGCATGGTTAATCCGGATGTAACCACTCCGGTACTGGTACAGTTCATGTCTACGCCTGCACCCAACGTAATGCCGGTAGGAACGGTAATCCTGTGCGCTGCGTCTGCGGCCGCCGTCGTCTCGAATAGAAATCCGACAACCTGATCCCCAGATACATGAATTGCATTGGCTGTCGTCGCCCCGGACACATGAATGCCATCTGCGCTAGCCCCGGAAATCAAAATACCGTCTCCAGAACAGGCGGATGAGATCGTAATACCGGTGGTAACCGTTGTGGCCGAGATCAATATTCCAGTGGTGATGGCCGTTGCCGACAGTGTAATACCGGTGGTGAAAGTGCCCGTACCCTGCATCGTCAATCCCGAGGTGACTACTCCGGTACTCGTGGCGTTGATGTCAACGCCCGCTCCGAGCGTGATGCCCGTCGGGATCGTCACGCGGTGCGCTGCGTCTGCGGCGGCGGTGGTTGCAAACAACGTCCCGACAACCTGATCGCCTGAGATGTGCAGCCCGGTTGCCGTGTTGGCTCCCGAAATGTGAATGGCATCGGTGCAAATTCCGGTGATCGAAATACCGTCGGTTGCAGTCCCGGCCAGTAAAATACCGGTCGTGGTAGCCCCGGACACGTTGATGCCCGTGGTGGCCGCCCCGATGTCGATACCAATGGTACAGTTGTTGATGTCAACACCTACAGGCCAGTCTGTTACCGTTCCGGAATCTTCAATGTAGATCGCCGCGGTTTCACCGGCCCCTGCAATCGTGCCGGTGCCGGTTGTCTCGATACGAAGACCGGCCAGAACGCCGCCGCTGGCTACCGTGACAGTTCCGCCGAACTCGATGGAAACGTCCATGCCCGACAGGGTGGCCCCGCTCGATACCGCATGAGTACCGGCCAGTTCCAGATACCCTTGAACCGCTGTGTAAACACCGGTCGCCACGTCAATGCCGGTAAGCATCTTCAATTGCCCCATCACCGATCTGATGGAACCGGCAGACTGATCGAAGGTTAAAAGGGTTCTCCCGAGCAGGTTCCGAACACTCGCTCCGATATTGGCGCCCGAATCGTCTGCCAGGAACGCCGCGTTGTAATCGTTCCCGGACGTTAGCGTCACGCCTCCGTCCGCTGTGCTTTGGTAAGTTCCCGTCCTGATGGTGTGTCCCAGGTACCCATCGGCAAACACAATACCGTCTGCACCCTCCGCAACATTTCCAAACGTGATCGTCTTGAAAGTCGTCGGATCGTCATCGTTCAGAAACTTCGTGAACACTCCTCGCATGGCACGCCTCGCTCTCTGCGAAGGCGCCATGTCGATGTAACTCTGTATTTTTGCCATTGCTCTTCTCCTTCAATGCCGCGGATGATTCACGCGGTCTTTTCTTTCAGCCGGACGAGCATACCCGGCATCTGCTTAATCTGTAGTTATTCCAGGTTGTTAACCGGCGATATTGGTAACCCCTGCCTCGATTCTTGTCATCCAGTTGTCGTTCAGCCTAACGCTCTGAGTCCAGAAGTCGGCGCCGACGTACCCGAACATGCCGCTCGGGTTCGCGTGGGAAATCGTCCGTGAAGATAAGATCGTCGGTCTTATGGACGAATAACCGCGCCCCTTGAGCGATACCTGGCCCCATGCGTCTGCAGCTGTTACGATTGCCGGATAAACGTCAACATTGGCGCTCCCTGCGGAAACCATCCCGTTGAGAGTTGCGGATCCACTCGCCAACCAGGGTGCAAGCAGTGGCGACGTTATGATCCGGAAATCCTCAATCGCTGCCTCTTCTCTCGGGTGGACAGGCTTGATTGCAGTCCCGTAGTCAACACGCTTGGTAATTCCCGGGACGTCCCGAATATCCGCCATCATGTCCGTATGGACAAACACAATGTAGGATCTCTCAACAGACGAGGTCCCGAAATTGGGTCCGGGCTTTACCGCTTCGGTAATCTTCCGTCCCCGGTTGCTCTCCATAGTCCTTGCTGCCAGCCTGAAATCGTTCAGGCTGATGGCGGTGTTCACGGCGTCCCTGCTCTCTCCGTTGGAGTAGATCACCGACGGGCCGGTCTTAAGCTGCCCGTAACAGACCAGTTCCGCCACCTCGGCCAGCGTCTCGCCGGATTGTTTATACATGTCTTTAGGAATATCGTCCTCGTACATCTCCTCGGCCTTGCTGGAGAACTTGAACAGAACTGCATAGTGGTTCAGGGTAACCGACACGTCAGTATAACTGATCGTGTGGGCCGTAGGCGTCACGCCCTCTGCCGTCAGGAAATCGGTTGCCGTGATATTCGGCACCTCGGTTGCGGTCGCATTGAACGGCTTCAAACGCCGGAATACGATGGTATCGGTCTTTCTCTTGGGATGCTCTTTCTGGGTGCCAAACATTGTTAGAACCTGAATGGGCTCCGCATACTTCAGCATCTTCGCCTCGGCAACGATCAGGTTTCTGCTTGCTACAGTTCCATATTGCTGAATAGCCATGATATACCTCTCTTCAATCTGCATTCCAGGCGGCCAGTCTGATTTCCTCGTCAGTCATCTCGCCTGCTGGTTTCGGTTTCGGGCCAGGCTGCGTGCGTTGAACAGTGCTCCTCTGAAGCCTGTCCTTACGATCCGCCGCTATCTGCTCTGGCGTCTTCTTGGCACTCCTGTTGGCGTACATACTCAACACTTGAGCCGCTTCCGCCGCCGTCTCTCCATTTTCCGCCATTTTCCTGACATCCTCGGGTTGTTCGGACAGCCACGTCTTATACTCCGCCGATTTCACCGTGTCCCGCCATTTCGGATGTGCAAACGTCAGCATCTTGAGTTCCATCCGTTTCTCGAACTCTGTTTCCAGCCCGGCTCTTACACGCCGTTCAACTGCTGAAACATCCACCGCAACCGGCTGTTGCGGACGGTTTGCCTTCTGGAATTCGGCCAGTTCATGGGCTACAAGTGCCTGCACGCCTTCGCCCCATTCGGGGAAGTCATTCTTCAGTTCTTCCCATTTTGCCCTCGATTCTGCGGCCTGCTGCATCTGAGATTCGGTCGGGGCCACCGTAGCGTCTCTTGCCGCCTTACGTGCCTTTGCGAGTTCGTTGGTAATACCACCGATACGGCTCTCGGCCTGCTTCAGCCGATACTCGGATTGACGCAACGCTTCGCTGCTCTGCTCGAACTTACCGGACAGATCTTGGTACATAGCCTTGATTCCAGGATCGACATTAGCCCAAGGATCTTGCGGTCCTTCCGGCGCCGGCTCCAGTTCCGGTTCGGCATCGACAACCCGGGCGGTCTCCCCGGATTCCTCGGCCTCTATCTCAGCAACGACTTCATCGCGCATCTTAGCATATTCTTCTTCCGACATTTCTTCGGTGATGTTTTCGGCTTCTTCCGGCATCGTAAGTTTCTCCTTCCCGGCTTTCGGGCGGGATAGTCTTGGGGCGGTCTCACCCGGCCCTGTTAAAAACGTATATCAATAGCCCGCAAACCTCAGATCATCATCATCGCTCAGAATGCCTTTTCGCTTGGCGGTGCGTATCTCTACGTCCGGCATCGAAATGACTTCCTTCCACGCTTTTATCTGGCCGCGAATCAGTACCGTCTCGCGGTCCCCCTTGGCTGCGGAGTCATTGCTCTCCCTCAGGTCTTCAATCCTTTTTTTGGCAAACCAAACCACATGGGCCCACGTGTCCGAATTGAGATCCAGTCGCCCCTGCCTGCCGTCCTGGGCCATGTCGCCTACAACAAGCGGCTCTGGCGTTCTACTTAATAATCTCTTCCACTTTCTCAGCACGCACACCATCGGCAATCACCGTCCTGTAACACCTTGAATGATACACCCCTTCATCTGACATCACGTACCGCTGTCCCTTTACGATATACGCGTCACAACCGTCACATGACACGTGATCGAACCCGCTGAGAAACTCGTGCATCCCGATCTCTACCCAACCCGTGCCCATGTCTGGCATCGTGTCCTGCTGCACCACGCTGACAGAATGCCCGGTTCTGTCCGTCTCCTCAACTACCAGACACTTGCCCCACCTGTGCGTATGGACCTCGCCCGATACCGATATCTTGCGCCCCTTCTCGTGACAATAAAATTTTCCTGGTTCCATCATCATTGCTGAAACGCCTTTCCCTCCTGCGCTCGTCCTGGCGGCTCGGTCGGAGGTGTCGCCACCTGCTCGGCGGCATTGGTTTCCTGGGTGGCCAGCGCCACCTGGGTCCTGAGTCTCTGCGAATTAGTTGATAGATCCGCCTTGATCTTGTCCAGTGCGATCCCCTGCTTAGACGCCAACTCCATTAGTTTTATATCCCTATCCAACATCTTCATCTCACGCTCGTGTGCCCTGTCGTCCTGCGCCATCTGAGCCCGCAACTGAAGCTCGGCCATGTCCGCCTGCTGAACCAACTGCGCTTTCTGGAGATCTCCCTGCGCTCTCATCTGAGCCACTTGGAGAGCGCCCTGCGTTTTGGGATCCGGCTGTTGCGGCTGTCCTTCCTTGGCCCGCTTGTTCTCGATGACCTTTTCCTTCGGCAATAAAACGTCCAGCTTGCGGGCCTTGAAATACTGCCGCATGAGCAGCTCCCAGTCCACCATCGCGCTGATGTCCGGATCGGCCTTGGCAGCGATGATCTCCTTCATGTCGTTCGCTTCCTGATCCCGGGCCAGCAGCACGCTCACACCTCGAGCGTCAACTTTGTAGTCGCCCTTGATATCGTCGTCCTCCCCGAACTGCATCTCCCAATCGTAGTACCGCGTTAAATGCGGATCGGTAACCCGCCTGTCCCACTGCCTGACTCGGCTTCGCAGTGCAACGTTGTTACTATCCACGAGAATGTTCGTGGCTCCCAGGGTGTCGGGCAACTTGCCCTTCTCGCCCTGGAATATCATCGGGATAGACGTCTCCATGTCCATAAACCGCAATACCATGTCGATGATGGCCTGCAACTCCGGCTGATTGTTCGCTATCTGGAACTGGGCAAACGCTTTATTGACGTCATCCACATCGCCTGTCGCACGCCACAATTTCTTCCCGCCTACAGTCCACTCGTCATCGGCAGGCTCAACGCCGTCCCCTACCACAAAATTAGCCCCGGCCGAATCGCCCGCGTTGTCCATCATCGCACGCCACGCGGCTATCATGATCCGCCCCTGCCACATCAACTGTCGCGGGATGCCCTTTCCCCACGGAACCCCGGATCGACGGGACCAGACAAACCAGTCATACGGCAGCTCGCCCGTCTCAAGCGGGTTTAGCTCAACCTTGATCGGGATGTCATTGACCAGTAAGACAACCGCAGATACGCTGCTTGTCAGGGCTTCGTCGCACGCACATCCCAACTCTAGCAGGTCGTCCTTGTCCAGATCGCCCCGGAACTCCCACGTTTCATACGTGCTACCCCTGGATATGTGATTGTATCTCAGCCGGTACGGATTGTTGTCGTCCTTGTCGGGCGCTGCCGTCAGCCGCTGCGGCTCCTGATCGAGTACATCCCTGATCGCTTTCTCCCGGTATCCTGGCTGCGTGAGCCAGTCCCGCAGATCTCTCGGGCTGGCAGTCCCTCGCTCCCACACGTACCCCGCCTTGCGGAAATCGTCCCCGCAATCGGGATCGGGGAATATGTTCCACGGATCCACGCTGTATGATATCGGCGTGAGGCTCTTCTCCATCGTCAGCACCCGCACCACCACGGGCTCCCCGTTCTCTGCCGTCTCGGACTGAGAATCCCAACGCCGATTCACCTTCCCCGACGGAACCGGGCCTTTTAGGATTCCAGTCCCGAGCCGCACGGCCTTCTCAACCGCGTCCATGCATTCCGAGTTATAGTCGCACTCAGTTAAATAGTCGTTGATCTTATTCTCCATCCCCGCCATTTTCTGATCTGCGATCCGCTTGTCGCTGATAGCGATATCAGCCACCACCATCTGCTTCCCGCTCCTGTCGAGGATGGGATCCTTGGTTTCGACGTCCCGGACGGGAGCCTCGTTTTCCAGCAGTGCCGGCAGGTCTGGTATCGGAGTTGATTTCAGGCCCCAATTCCTGTCGTCAGTCGGCAGAAGGATCTCGACGAACCGCCCAGAAGCCGTTTCGCATTTGCCCCTTATGACATTAACCACCACCCGCGACCGCCGAGGGCTTTGATGAGACTGCGGCATCGGAGCGGTCTGCGCAGCGTAGTCTATCATCCGCGTCAACTTGCCGTACTCATCTTCGCCGTCATACGCGAGTTCGTCCTCCTGCCAATCCCGTTCGATCCCGCACGCCGCTCGCGCCAAAATGGCGATCTCCCGCTTTTTCAGCACCGACGCCGTAAGTCGCTCAATCGCCCCGTCCTCCTCGGACTCTTCCTTGGGCGTCTTCTCGTCGTACTCGTCGGCATCGTATGCTTTCTGCCTCTGGATCTGGATGGCGTTTGTCATCAGTATCCTACTGCCTCGTCCAGCACGCCGAACGACATCACAGGCTTTCTCGGCCGGCGCTCCGTCTCGTTGTGCATGTTGTCAATGTTTGCAGCCATATACCGTATACAGTCAGCCGCGTGACGACTGTGATCGGACTGTGGCGTTCCGGCTGTCAAAGTCTGCCGATTGATTTTCCGGTTGTAGCGTTTGAGCCGTTCCAGAAGTGTAACCGTGTTATCTTTATCGAAATACATCCTGGGCCACGTCATGCGGACGTTCCGGATTCCTTCTTCTACTCCAAGATCAGCGACCTCTTCTTTTTTTGCAACTGTCCAACCGAGGGCAGTCATAATCTGATCGGCGCCCTTTCCCGTTTTGAAATCTTTAGAAAAACCGTCCGCCGGCGGGAGCCAGACTTTGCCCCAGTTGTACCCCATCTCCCGCAACTGATTGCTGTAGCTAGCCAAGGTGCGGTGGTGGTCCTCAATGTAGTGACACACTCTGATCTCAGCACCGAGACGCTGCACGATTATTATAGCCATCTCGTCATTCCAGCCTAAGTCGATCACCACGTGCGCTTTGAGCATTAGATCCACAGGCACGGAGCGTATACGTCCGCCTAGTTCGGCGCTCGTGATCTCCCCGTAGTAGATCGCACCCTCAACGGCTGGCTTGCACCTTCCTTCCCAAATGTGGTTATATTCGCTGTCCGGGAGCGTCGCCTTGTCATGAAGTCGCTCTGCCTGCAAAACCCGCGGGAACCACGGATTGTCGCGCCAGTTAACCTCCACCAACTGCGTGTCCGGCGGTGTGTTTTTTATAAACCGAACATATGTGGGATCCAGGTCTAACTCGGGGTTGAGCGACACCCAGATTTCTGATTTCTCCTTGCGGATCGTGGGGATCAGGATCTGCCAGCTGCGGCTTGATATGACCTGCGCCTCCTCTACCCATACGATATCAACGCCTTCATATGATTTTATCGACTCTACAGTCTGCGTCGCCAGCCCGACATAAATAATCTCGGTGCCTATAATGCCCCGAATCTCCTGCTCCAAGACGATATATTTGCTCCCAAGCCCCAGCGCCTGGATTTGATCCTCCAACAGTTTGTGGACGCTGTCTTTGATCGATCTCTGCACCTCGCGAGCACACAGAATCCTGAGCTTTTCGTTCACACCCTTCAACAGAAGCGCCCGGGCGAAATTCCAGCTCTTGCCACTGCCGCGGCCGCCGTATGCAACTTTATAGCGGCTCGGCGTGAATAAGAACCGTAATTTCTCAGGAAATTTTGCTACCTGCTTTGCCACGTTACCACGGCTCCGTGTACTTCCCCTGCAAAATCGAATAGAAAACTTTCTGCACTTTCACGAAATACAAAAACGAATGCCAGCTTATTCCGAACTCGCGCTGGGATTTGATTTCAACCTTCACAGCCGATTTTTTGAACGTCCAGTCGGCATCCAACCGCCCGGGATCTTGCCCGATACTCAAGCCGAGCCGCACGGTGCCGTTACTCTCATTGAGATCCAGCACAA
>Ga0180007_10000580_pt1 | contig 58859 bp, 68 predicted proteins | sample MM_PC_MetaG_FD_121122 | JGI IMG/M metagenome (GOLD analysis project Ga0180007, IMG submission 121122) | Groundwater microbial communities from the Aspo Hard Rock Laboratory (HRL) deep subsurface site, Sweden - MM_PC_MetaG | ecosystem: Environmental > Aquatic > Deep subsurface > Groundwater...
AGCTCAAAATCCAAAATCCAAATTAAAACCAAAAACTTTTAATTTTTGTACTGTAGTTTTGGCTTTTTGTTTTGGGTTTTGGGGTTTGATTGGTCATTGGGATTTGATTTGACATTGGGATTTGCCTGCCCTGAACCTGTCGAAGGGATTTGACATTTGGATTTTGACATTGGGATTTTAATTATTATGGCCGAAGATTACTACAAAATTTTAGGAGTGGAGAAGAGCGCTTCACCGGAAGAAATTAAAAAGGCCTATCGCCGTTTAGCGCACCAGCATCATCCTGACAAAGGAGGAGACGATAAGAAATTTCACAAGATTAGTGAAGCGTATGAGATTTTGTCAGACAAGGAGAAAAGACAGCAATATGACCAATTTGGCTCCACTTTTGACAATATGGCCGGAGGCCAAAGCGGTTTTGGCGGATTTTCCAATTTTGACTTTAATTCCTTTTGGGAGCAGGCGCAGCAGCAGGGAGGCACTGCCGGTTTCGGCTTTGAAAATTTGGGTGATATTTTTGATGAATTTTTCGGCGGAAGGAGAACTAAAAAACAGGACCTTAAAAGAGGAGACGATATTCAGATAGATATGGAGATTGATTTAGAAGACACTCTTTCATCTGTGAAAAAAGAATTCAATCTTTATAAAAATGAGGTCTGCGGGCGTTGTGGGGGAACCGGAGCCGAACCCGGGAGCAAATTAAAAGAATGCCAAACCTGCCGCGGGGTTGGACAAGTTCAGGAGATGAAGAGAACAATTTTCGGCACGATTACCCATTACACTATCTGCCCCGCTTGCCAAGGAGAAGGCAGTATTCCGGAAAAGGCCTGTAATGTCTGCAAGGGTGACGGCCGGATAAAGAAAGAGGAGACAATAGAAGCAGTCATCCCGGGTGGAGTGGATTCCGGGCAAGTGTTGAAATTTAAAGGAAAAGGAGAGGCCGGTCGGCGAGGCGGAGCGCCCGGCGATTTATATGTAAGAATTTTTGTAAGGCGGCATAAAGTGTTTGACCGCAAAGGGGATGATTTATTTGCCGAAATTCCCGCTCAGTTCTCTCAAATAGCGTTAGGGGACGAGATTCCAGTGCCGGTTTTGGAAAAAGGGAAGAAGATGTTTCTTAAGATTCCCGTTGGCACCGAGCCCGGAAAAGTATTCAGAATCAGTGGCAAAGGAATACCGAGATTTTCCGGTTATGGGAGAGGAGATTTGTATGTTAAGATACGGGTGAATACGCCGAAAAAATTGACCAGAAAACAGAAAGAATTGTTGAATAAACTGAAAGAGGAAGGGATTTGAGGAAATTTTCAATTTACAATTTTTAATTTTCCCGCCGCAACCCGCCCCGGGCGGGCAAAGGCGGGCAAGCAGATTTTTCATTTTTAGTTTTTTATTTTAATCTTTACATTTTTCGTTTTACGTTTTCATCGGGCCCCGCTAACTCAATGGTAGAGTAGTTGCCTTTTAAGCAAAAAGTTGGAGGTTCGAGTCCTCCGCGGGGCACCAAATTAAAATTGTCTGATTTACGAAATTAGACAGGAAACAGACAGGTTATTCGGAAAGCACGTTTACAAAAAAGGGGGTTATTATGCCGAAAAAAGCAGTAGTACCTGTGCCGAAAACCTTGGGAGAGGCAGCTCAGTTTTTAGCTCGGATAGGGAGAGAACAGCGCGCCATTGATTGGATTCAATCTAATCTCAACACAAAGGTAGAAGAGCTGAAGGCCAAAGCAATGGCTGACGCTAAACCGCATCAAGAGAGAATCTCTGAGCTGATGGAAGGGCTTTTCGCTTACGGAGAGGCCCACCGCGACGAACTGACAGACAGCGGCAGACGCAAAACAGTAGAAGTTCCCACTGGTATCTTCGGGTGGCGCATGACCCCGCCGGCTGTGTCGCTTCGCAACGTTCGGTCAATTCTGGAATATCTTGAGTCGCTCGGATTAAGGCGCTTTATTAGAATTAAGAAAGAGGTAAACAAGGAAGCGCTGTTGAAGGAGCCAGAGGTGGCTGGGACGATTAAGGGCGTGCGCATTAGTCAGCGCGAGGAATTTGTCGCCAAGCCGGCAGAGTTGGAAGTAGAAGTAGTAACTCCAGTCGGCAGACGCAAGAAGGCCTCGTCCTGAAGAGTCGCTATCCATCCGGTTATAATCAAAGAGCCGAGCATCTCTCTAAACTGCTTTTTTCTTTTTTAATCTAATCTAATTTAATTAGGGCGGGTAGCACTTCGGGTAGGCGGGGCTCGATTTATTGACTTTTGAGGAGAAAAATAGTAGAGTGAGACCAGTTGTTTGTCATTATAATAAGGGAAGAGGTCGCTTTAGTGAAGGAATTCAAAGAGGAGTGAAGATGATTAGAGGAGAGATTAGGATGGTATTTGAAGCGCTTAGAGAACAAAACTGGCAAAGACCAAATCGGGTTTTTGATCCGGGAATGTTTCAGCAGGGGCAGGAAACTAACGGAGGCGTGAGTTTGACTTCAGGATTGAAAGAGCGGAATGGAAATCATCGGAAGAATAGCGAGAATAGCGCGATAAGGATTAAGGGGCAACACAAAAGAGGCAAGATGACAAAAGAGATGAAAAAAAGGGTTTCCGCTCTGCATAGCTATCTTTTAATCAATTCTTCGCAATGTCCCGGCCAAACTGATATTGTTTTGGTTAGAGCCCCCTTTGCTCTTGCCAGAAGACGGTTGAAGGAACTTGGCCTGTTCCCGGGTCACGAAAAGTCAAGGGGTAGCCAAGATATGGGGGGGCTAATCAGAGGTTTTCCTGGAGATCTTCGGCAATTAAGCAAAGAAGATGTCAGTAAGTTAGGGCTTGAGCCATGCGGGGGCACTGGAAAAGTGTATCTGTTGGCAAAGGTTCTTGATTTCGACGCAGCAAGAAGTTGAAAATAGAGGAAGAGGGGAGAGGCGATTGATGGTCTGTCCCCTTTATTGTTTTTAAGGTCGGAAAAGGGTATAATTAGGACAATTTAACCAAAAGATATGCGTAGAGGATTTTGGCTTCTGATATTTTTTATCCTGGGAGCGGTTCTCTTTTATTTCACGCTCCGAGGAGTGGGAATTGAAGGCGTGGTTTCTATTTTGTCTATGATTAAGAGCTGGCAGGCGCTTTTAACATTTTTGGTTTTATTTCTTAGTGTCGTTATTATCGGCGGCTACAAATGGTGGTTGATAGTCGGTTTGAATAAGAAAGAGAAAGTAAAATTATCCAGGATAATGATTGCCAAACTTATCGGTTACAGCATAAGTTATGTGACCCCTTCTTCTTTGGTTGGCGGAGAGCCGGCAAAAGTCCTTTATTTAAAACAGGAAACGAAACTTTCCGCAAGCAGGATTATAAGTTCCATTATATTGGACGAGTTAATGTTGTTTTTCTTTATAATCATGATATTTTTTATGGGTGTCTTTTTCCTGCTGATTTATCTGCATTTATCCTGGCTGGCGGAAATTATCGGATTAGGATTAATCGCCGGAGCAATATCAATTTGTCTGTTGATAGTGCGCAAGGCGAGGAAAGTGGCATTAGAAAAGGGTTTCCTTAGAACAGTCGCCGAACGGCTTTTTTTGAATAAGCTTAAAATAATAAAGCAGAATATGGGAGCGCTGGATGAGATAGAAAGCGATATTAAAAATTTCTTCCGCAGACCGAAAAAAGAACTGATGAAAATTTTTGTAGTGGCCGTAATGGAGCTTTCATCCCTTTTATTGACCGCCTGGCTGATTTTGGCATTTTTAGGAATCCGGCTTGATATTACCCGGCTGTTCGTGGTAAGAAGTATGACAGATGTTTCAGGATTTTTCCCCCTGCCGGCCTCATTGGGAACATTAGAGATTTCGCAAGCGTTTGTTCTGGGCAGTTTCGGAATGAGTTCAGCGGCTGGCGTGGCATTCAGCTTGATCTGGAGGGGCCTGAATCTTGTCATCGCGGCTTGCGGATTGATAGTGTTTATGTTTATACAATTTAAATTTTTAGGGAAAAAAATTATTGCCTTAGTGGAGATATTAACGGAGAAAGTGGAAAAATGAAAAAAACATTTATTTTAAAAATTTTATTTCCCATAATTTTGATTATTATCGGAATTTTCGTTTTTAGCTTTGGCTATCGCTATGGCTATGACCAGATTCCGCAGCCGCCCGAAGGTCTGCCGGCTGGCGTCGATTTTACTTTATTATGGGATGTATGGCATAAGCTTGAAGAGAAATATTCGGGCGAGTTGGATTATCAGAAAATGATTTACGGCGCCGCCGAGGGGTTGGTAAGCGGTTTGGGAGACCCCTATACGGTATTTTTCAATCCGGAGGACAGCCAGATTTTTAAAGACGATATTTCCGGCTCTTTTGAAGGGGTGGGAATGGAAATAGGAATCAGAAAAGGGGAGTTAACAGTAGTGGCTCCGCTGGAAGGCACGCCTGCCCAGAAAGCCGGGCTTTTATCAGGCGATATTATTGTTAAAATAGGCGATACTTTTTCCCGCGACATTACCGCAGACGAAGCAGTCAAGCTTATTCGCGGACCGCAGGGAACAGCCGTCAATCTTACCATTTACCGCGAGGGATGGAGCGACAGCAAAGTGTTTGAAATCGTCAGAGGGGTGATAAAAATTCCTAATGTCCAATGGGAGATAATTGGTAAGGATATAGCGAAAATAAGGGTTTATCAATTTTCAAGCGGTCTTGATTCGGATTTTTCCAAGATGGTCCCTGAAATTTTGAAGTCGCCGGCCAAGAAGATTATTTTGGATTTGCGCAACAATCCGGGAGGCCTTTTATACGAAGCCCAACTGATGGCCGGCTGGTTTTTGAAAAAAGGCGAATTAGTCACCATTGAGAGTTTTGGCGAGGGTAAAGAAGAGAGGGAATATCGGACAACAGGAAAGGAATCTCTGCTCAATTATCCGATTGTCGTTCTGATAAACCAAGGGACAGCGTCCGGAGCGGAAATTTTAGCGGCTGCCTTGCGCGACAACCGAAATGATGTAAAATTAGTAGGAGAGAAGTCGTTCGGCAAGGGCTCGGTCCAAGAGCCGGTAGACCTGCGGGGGGGCTCGCTTCTGAAAGTCACGGTGGCTCATTGGCTTACGCCTAATCGGGATATGATTAATGAGCTGGGGCTTACGCCGAATGTGGAGGTTAAAATAACAGAGGAGGATTATAATAATGACCGGGATCCCCAATTAGACAAAGCCATAGAATTATTGAAATAATTAAAAGAACCTGCTCGCTTCGCTCCTGCCCGCATTGCTACGCCAGCCCGCAGTAGATACAGCGTTTCTGGCGGGCAAAGCGTTGCAGGCGGGCGCAGAACCTTGATTCGCTAAGGTATAAATATATATTTTGAATTATGAAGGTAATCCTTTTAAAAGACATCGATAATTTGGGAAAGAAATACGAGGTAAAGTCCATTAAAAATGGTTATGCCAGGAATTTTTTGATTCCCAATGGTTTGGCAAAACCGGCGACCGCGTCGGCCATGGCCGAACTTAAGGAAATTAAAGAGAGAGAGGAGAAGACGGCTGAAGAGCATTTGATTGAAACGCAGAAAATTGCTTCAAAGCTTGACGGTCAGGAAATTGAGTTTTTAGTCAAAACCGGGGTGGACGAACAATTGTTTGAATCAATCACTTCCCTGAAAATCTCTAAAAAATTAGGAGAGATGGGATTTGAAATAAAAAAAGACCAGGTTATCCTGGAAAAGCCGATAAAAGAATTAGGGGAGTTTCCGGTGAAAATAATCCTTGACCACCATTTGGAGGCCAAGATTACTCTTATTGTTGAATCAGAAGCGCCAAGCGAACCAGTTGGAGAATAGCTACTATTCCACGGACACTATTTTTGCTCTTCTTTGGGTCCCGTTGAATCTTTTTATGCGTTTGGTTGAAAATTTGACCAAACCTTCTTTGTTTGCGTAGAGAGTATCGTCTTTCCCTTTTTTCACATTTTTACCAGGCACGTATTTGGTTCCTCTTTGTCGCACAATAATCATTCCCGCTTTGATTTTTTGGCCAGCGTTAACCTTGACCCCGAGATATTTGGGTCTTGAATCTCTCCCTAAACTTGTTGAGCCAGAAGATTTTGTTTTGGACATATTAGAATGTGTTAGCGAGCCAGCGCATTTATGCGCTGGCGAGCGTTACAGATTCTTATACCCCGCCCCTTCTACCTCTCGGACATATCCAGTATCAATAATCTTTTTAATGAAGAGGATGTATGTGATAATTTCCGAAATCTAGAAGGGGCGGGGTCAAGAGTTTCTAAATTCAGGATTTGCCCTCATTAAGAAACTACTATGATGCTATCAAGAATTATTAAATTAGTCAATAAAAATAAAGAGATTATTCTTTTGGCTTTGATAGTATTTCTGGCCAGTTTGTTTGTTTTTTCTCTGGTCTGGATTTTATTAGAACTCGGGCAAACTAAGCCGATTGAAATATATTAAATCGCTTGATTTTAAAATAGAACATGGGCGCCTCACTGTTCCGGAGTATGTCCGGAAGAAGTTGAAGGCGCCCAGGCCTGTGGTCGAGTCAGTCGGCGAACGGGCGGTTTAGGAGGCCACCGCGGGAGGAGCTTGCGCTCCAGTCAATTCTGCCGCTTTTTGTCGAACGCCGCATCGTCGCTGTCGCAGGTTATTATCATATTACCATATCAGATATTATGTGTCAGGGGAAGAGCGCATTTTGGTTGATAAAAAGGCCTAAATATGCGAGAATCTAATTAATATGGATGATTTGTTTGATAAAAATTTAGAGGACACCTTAAAGAAGGAAGCCCCTTTGGCAGACCGAATCAGGCCGGAAGATTTTGATTATTTTTTCGGTCAGGAAGAATTGGTGGGAGAGAACAGCCCCTTGCGCCGGGCCATTCAAAACGACAATCTTACTTCTTTGATATTCTGGGGACCGCCGGGTTCAGGCAAGACAACTTTAGCAAGAATAATCGCCCACAAGACCAAAGCGCATTTTGTAAAATTTTCCGCGGTGGCGGCCGGGATAAACGATGTCCGGAAGGCGATTGAAAAAGCCAGAGAAAGGTTAAAATTCAAAAAACAAAGAACCATTCTTTTTATTGACGAGATTCATCGGTTCAACAAGGCCCAGCAAGACGCGTTTCTGCCGTATGTGGAAGACGGCACCGTGATTTTAATCGGCGCTACCACCGAGAATCCTTCTTTTGAAGTTATTTCTCCGCTCTTGTCCCGTTCCGCGGTCTATATTCTCAAACCCTTATCCCGAGAGGCGCTGAAGAGCATTTTATTGCAAGCCCTGAAGGATAAAGAAAAGGGATTAGGCAATTTGGGCATAAGGATTGAGGAAAAGGCGTTGGAGCGGTTGATTAATTTTGCTGACGGGGACGCAAGAGTCGGGCTGAATGGCTTGGAGTTTGTGGTTAATCACTTGAAAGCGGAAAACAAAAAGACGATCAAAGCAGACGAGGTTTCAGCGATTTTAAAAGAACATGCCCTGCGTTATGACAAAAAAGGAGAAGAGCATTACAATGTCATTTCCGCGTTTATAAAAAGCATGAGAGATTCCGACCCCAATGGCGCGCTTTATTGGCTGGCGCGGATGATTGAATCCGGCGAGGACCCGAGATTTATCGCCCGGCGGATGGTGATTTTTGCCTCTGAAGACATTAGCAACGCTGACCCGAGGGCAATACAGGTGGCGACTGCCATTGCCCACGCGGTAGAATATGTTGGACTGCCCGAGGCCCAAATTAATTTAGCCCACGGAGTGACTTATCTTGCCACCGCGCCCAAAAGCAATGCATCGTATGCCGCTTTATTGGAGGCGAAAGAAGACGCTAAAAAAGGGGCTTTTGGCGTGCCATTGCATTTGCGGAATGCGGTTACTAATTTGATGAAAAAAATCGGCTACGGCAAGGGCTATCAATATGCCCATGATGTGCCGGGCAAAAAGCCGGTCCAAACCCATTTCCCCAAAGAAATAGGAGAAAAGAAATACTATCACCCCGAGAAATAGCATTCTTTTTTCTAAGATGATAGAATATAACAAAGGTCAAAAGATAATTAATAAACTACATCAAAAAAATGATAAATAAATTATTGGAAAATCGTTTGTTTATGTTATTCATTGTTTTGATATTGTTGGCAGCGGTAATTTATATCGCCATTGATTTCATTTACTGGCCCCAAAAGACAAGTTCTCCCACAAGCAGTGAGGACTATATTTTCACCGAGGCAGACGAGGGCGCTGTTCAGTTCCCGGTTGGACAAGAGTTCGTGGTGTTGCTTGAAGCAAATGCGACCACCGGTTTTCAGTGGGCGCTTCAGCTTGATTCCAATTATATTGATTTTAAAGGGAAAGAATATATTACTGATGAAGCGCCAGAAGAGATGGTTGGGGTTGGCGGTCATGAAAAGTTCACATTTACCGCAATAGCCCCGGGCCAGACAGAAATAATTTTTGCTTATGCTCGGCCGTGGGAAAGCGTAGAGCCGGAAAAGGTTATCACCTACGACATTACCATAACTGAATAATTGTTTAATTCCACTATGATAGAGGAATACCGTTTTGGGAAAATAATAATTGACGGCGGGGAGTATAATTATGATGTGGAAGTTGATTGGGAGGGAGAGGTTTTGGAATGGACGAGAAAGAGCAGTCATATTATAGACCGGGAAGACATAGAGCGGGCGCTAGAAAAAGAGCCGGAGATAATTGTCATCGGCACCGGTGAATCAGGAGTGGCGCAGGTGACAGAGGATGCGAAACAGGCATGCCGAGAACAAGGGGTGAAATTAATAGCAGACATCACCGAGGAAGCGGTAAAAACATTTAATGTAATCTGTGCAGAGTCATTGGAAGAAGAGGGAGAGCAGGCGGAAGTCATCGGACTTTTCCATCTGACTTGTTAATTAAATAATTAAATAATTAAATAATTTTTAACATGGGAGAAATTAATATAATATAAGAAACAAAAATGTCTGATTATTACAAAGCGAAAAGAGATTATAATTTTTTCAAGCCGGGGCAGCTAGGGGCGTTTAAGGTCAGCCGTTCAAAAATTAATTTATTTTTAGAATGCCCCCGGTGTTTTTATATGGACTGCCGGCTCGGCGTCAGCCGTCCGCCGGGCTTTCCGTTCACTTTAAACAGCGCGGTTGACAAGCTCTTAAAAAAAGAATTTGATATTCACCGAGGAGCTAAAACCACGCATCCTTTAATGGAGGAATATGGCATTGAGGCGGTGCCGTTCCAAGACAAGCGGATTGACGAGTGGCGGGATACGAGGAGGGGAGTCCGATACCTTCACGAACCGACCAATCTTTTGATAATGGGTGCGATTGATGATGTCTGGGTTAATCCGCAGGGAGAATTGCACATCGTGGATTACAAGGCGACCTCAAAGAACGGAGAAGTTACTTTGGATGCCCCGTGGCAAATTGGATACAAGAGACAGATGGAAGTTTATCAGTGGCTTTTCAGGCGAAATGAATTTAGTGTTTCTGATACAGGATATTTTGTTTATTGTAACGGAAAAACCGATACAGAGGCATTTGATAAAAAGATTGAGTTTGAGGTTTCGGTTATCCCATATAAAGGAGATGACACTTGGGTAGAACAGGCGATTCACGACATTAAAGAATGTCTCGGGAAAGACACGATTCCGGAAATGGCGCAGGAATGCGATTATTGCAGTTACCGGAAAGCAGCTGCCCACGAGACCTACAAATTTTCAAAAAGAAATGATAAAGATTTCGCCTAATTCTTTAAATCTGTATTTTGAATGTCCGCTTTGTTTTTGGCTGGAGAAGAACAGAGGAATCAAAAGGCCCGCACCCTTTCCTTATGAATTAAATTTGGCGGTTGACGAGGTTTTAAGGCGGGACTTTGATAAACATAGAGCGAAAGGCGGAACGCACCCATTGCTGGAAGCCAATAATATCCCGGCTAAACTTTTTCCCAATCAGAAACTTTTAAACGAATGGCGGAACAATTCCAAGGGATTAGAATATTATGATGAAAAAACAGGGGCAGTCATTTTCGGGGTGCTGGATGATGTGCTGGATTTTGGGAAGGGAAAACTGGCGCCGTTTGATTATAAGTCAACCGGCAGCAGTGTGCCCAAGGTCTATGATCGGTTCCAGCTTCAGATGGATGTTTATACTTTTCTTTTGGAAAAAAATGGCTACGCCACTCCCAGAAAAGGCGTTTTAGTATTTTATATCGTTGATAAGGACAATTCTTTTGAGGACCGGCTGCCGTTCAAAAAAGAGATTCATATTATCGGCACCGACCCCTCTTACATTTCAAGAATATTCAAAGAAGCAGTAAGGTTCTTAAAAAAGCCCGCGCCTCTGGCGCACAGCCCGGAATGCGAATTTGGCAGATGGGCTGAGATTATAAAATAATCTTTGGAATTACAAATAAAAATAGATAAAAATAGACCTGACCCCATTTTCGCATTGACCCCATTTTCGCATTTTCGTTTATTTACATCTTCTTTTTTAGCAAGAAAAAAGAAAGTAGAGAAATATGAATCTTTTGATATTTTTTTTAATTCTTTTATTACTCTTTTTGCTGCTTGTTTGCTCTTTTGTTTTTTCAGTATTTTTTCTAATATTGCCTTCTTTATTTTGGGGAGCAATTTATGTACCCACTAAGCCGGAAATAGTTAAAAAGATGATTAATCTTGCGGATGTAAAGCCCGGGGAAAAGGCGATTGATTTGGGGTCTGGGGACGGAAGATTAGTAATCGCTTTGGCTAAGACCGGCATTGAGGCCCACGGATATGAAATAAATCCTTTTTTAGTTCGTTTGGCTCAAAAAAATATTCGCAAAGCCGGAATTTCAGACAGGGCTTTTATTCATTTAAAAACTTTTTGGAAAGAAGATTTTTCAAAATTCAATATTGTCACTGTCTACGGTATGAGCCATATTATGAAAAAATTAGAATTAAAGTTAAGAAAAGAGATTAAACCCGGCGCAAAAATTATCTCTAATTCGTTTGTCTTTCCGAACTGGCGATATTCTAAAAAAGAAGAAGGAGTTTATTTATACGAAAATAAGAATTAGATTTTAGGTGTTAAAATAATTAAAATAGTATAGTAGGAAAAATAGAGTTAGCCATTTTACGTCGCCTTAAAGGCGATTTTTGATTTGACAATTCAGCCAAAAGATGATAAAATATAGACAGAAAGATCGAGGCATCTTTCTAATACAGCACCTTGAAAGGAGGTGAAAAAACATGGCGTTGACACCAGAAAGAGAAGGGCAGATTGCTCTGATTGTTGTGAAGAACAGAATGGAGAAAGAGGGTGTGATGATTAACAAGAGCACCCGTCGAGAACTCGGTAATCTCGCCAAAGAAACAGGCATCGACATTTCAGAGCTACTAGAACTCACTCGGAAGTTTGTTCTGGAAATGGTCGACAAGTACCTCAAGTAGCACATTGGCTGGAGAATGAGCAAGGTTGGAGGTAAATCCTCCCTGAAAAGGTAATTGTGCTTCCTTTGCAAGCATCTTTGCGAAGTAAAGGCAGAACAAGAACTTTTCCTCCTCAATCTCCGCGAACCCATTCTGGGGGCCTTCACCGGCCCCCAGCATTATTTTGGTTAGGAACTATACGAAAACGAAAATGGTGTCTTTAGAGATGTTTAGAGGTTCAATGTTTAGAGGTTCAACCTCTAAACATTTACTAAACGTTTAGATAGACCGGGAAGGGAAAGAGGGTGATCGCCGAAGCGTCACCCCCACACATGTGTTGCGCCGAATGGCGCGGGTTGGCGTTGTGCTATAGCACAACAATTGACAAAAGAGCGGTTGAGTCGGTTGCGCCTTTCCGGAGGAGATAGAGTGAAGAGAGGAGGAGGAAGTTGTGAGATTTATGGTAAGGCGGGAACCGATTCACTTATATTTTAACTTATCAATAAGGCCTGTCAAGTCAGGTAATCCACAGCACTGACCCAATGTATCTTTTTAGGTCTTTTTTTGTTAGAATAAGGGAATAATATGGGGATTATGAAAAAGGCGCTTTTAACGGCAATCATTTTTACTTCTTTGTTCGGAGCGGGTTTTGCGCTGGCTTATGAAGAAATAGACAGTTTTAATGCAATTATTAAAGTTAATTCCAACGGCACCCTTAATATTGAGGAGCAAATCAGGTATGATTTCGGATTTGCGGACAAGCACGGCATTTATCGGGACATTCCGGTCAAATATCAGGCAAGGGGAGGGAATTACAATCTTAGGATTTCTGACATTAAAGTAGTTGATGAAAATGGACAGCCGTATAAATTTTCTGTTTCTTCTCAAGGCCAATACCAAAGAATCAAAATCGGTGATGCGGATAAATATATTACCGGGCAAAAGACATATATTATAAAGTACAAGATTGGGAGAGCGATAAATTATTTCCGGGAATACGATGAAATTTATTGGAATGCCACCGGGAACGAATGGCAAGCGCCGATTTTAGCATCTTCGGCAAAAGTAATTCTGCCAGCAGGCGTTAACCTTGATTTAGTTAAAACAGATTGCTTTGCCGGAACGATTGGAAACACGGAGAAATGTTCCGGTATTAATATTGTTCCTGCGGACTCCTCGGAGCCCTCGGGAATGATTGAGTTTTCCCAGACAGCCCTGCCTTCATATCAGGGCTTAACCATAGTGGTGGGAGTGCCGAAAGGAGTAATCACGCCCCCTTCCGGGCTGACAAGAGCAATAGAATTTTTGCAAGATAACTTGATTTTGTTTCTGCCAGCGGCGGTCTTTATTATTTTCTTCACTATCTGGTGGAAAAAAGGCAAAGATCCGAGAGGCAGGGGAACGATTATCGCCCAATATGACGCCCCTGACAACTTGACGCCCGCCGAGGCGGGGACAATTATTGACGAAAGGGTTCACGATAAAGATGTTTCAGCAGAGATAGTTCACTTGGCAATCAAAGGATATTTAAAAATCAGGCGGGTGGAAAAGAAAATTTTATTCGCCAAATCAATCGATTACGAGCTTGTTAAGCTCAAAGAGGACGAGGGCTTGGAAAATGATTTTGACCGAAAGTTATTTCGAAGCATCTTTAATATCAAGGACAAGGTTGACCTCGCTTATTTGAAAAAAGATTTTTTCAAAAGCACTAAAGAGATTAAGGATTTAATTTATAAATCAGTTACAAAAAAGGGCTATTTTGTAAGCCACCCGAACAAAGCGCGGGCAAGCTATATTTTTATTGGCATTATCTTTTTGTTTCCCATTATCTTCGGCGCAAGGTTTCTTAATAATTTCACCATATTTATCAGTTTGTTATTGACCGGTCTCTTAATAATGTTCTTTAGCTTGATAATGCCCAAAAGAACCCTAAAAGGAGTTTTAGCCAAAGAGCACATTCTGGGTTTAAGGGATTATCTGGAAACAGCGGAGAAAGAAAGGATTAAATTCCACGATGCGCCTGAGAAAAACCCTGCTTTATTTGAGAAACTGCTCCCCATGGCAATGGTTTTGGGGGTGGAAAAAGAATGGGCCGCTCAATTTAAAGATATTTACCTTAATCAGCCGAGTTGGTATGAGGGGCCGGCTGGCACTGGTTTCAATTCAATTATTTTTGTCGGAAGCCTTAATTTTTTCGCATCAGCGGCTCATGGAGCAATGTCTTCCCAGGGCGGGGCAGCGGGCGGAAGGAGCGGTTTTGGCGGCGGCGGCTTTTCGGGCGGCGGCTTTGGAGGCGGAGGCGGGGGAAGCTGGTGAAAATCAGTATTTATGCTTGATGATAATTTCAGGCAATTTATAAAAGAGCAAATCGCTTTGCCGGAAAAGAAATGGGACAGCGCTTTTGTTGATTACATTCAAAAGAAGTATCAGGAGTTGCAAAAAGAAACGGGTCACTTTACCGCGGAGCAAGAACTGGAAAAAGGATTTCAAAGATATCTTGATTGTCTTGATATCAGCAAAGATGATTTAATGGGCCGGCGCATCCTTGATTTGGGTTGCGGAGCAGGGGATTTCGTGAAATATTGTTTGGGACAAGGAATCAGCAGAGAGGCCTATGGCTTGGATATTCTTATCGAGCCGGAAGAAATAAATCCCGGCTATCGCCGATTCTTTCTAAAAGGCGATTTCGAGCAGGGGATTCCGCTTAAAGATTTTGACTACATTTTTTCAGTGGCAGCGGTTGATGCTCCTTACTCTGAAGAAGTGGACAGGAATTTAAGGAGAACGGTAATTTCAGCATTGGTCGCTCTCAAGCATGAGGGGGAAATCAGGATTTTCCCGGTGCGCAAGGCCCCGCCAGCCAGCGGGCTGGCGGGCATTGATTTTTCCCGCAAAAAATGGATGGAACTTTTGGACGATTTGAAGTCAAAAAACTGGATAAATTATGAATTAAGGCCGATTGACATCAGGGCGGCCGGCAATAAGCCGGATGTGTGGCTGGAAGAAGTTTTGATAATAAACAAAGAACTCGTAAAAATTAATTTTTAAAACAATTATCATAAGAACCATAAAAATATGAAGATGAAAATATATTTGATAATAATTCCTTTAATCACGGTGACAGTCGCCTTGTCCGGAAGCTTGATAACTGACAGAGGGATGGATTGGTATAATCAGATTAAACTGCCGGTCTGGACTCCTTCAGGAGAGATTATTGGCATTGCCTGGACTTTGATATTCATTTTTACGACGTATTCCGCTATGCTGTTTTGGAACAGAGGATTCAGGAACAAGAGATTTTGGGCAGTCATTGTTTTATTCTTGCTGAACGGGGCGCTAAACGCGCTTTGGTCATTTCTATTTTTCGGATTGCATTATGTGGGCGCTTCTATTTTAGAAATGATAATACTGGAAATTACGACTATTGCTCTGGTGGTATTAATCAGGCCGACTTCAAGATTAGCATCCATTTTGCTGTACCCGTATGCCATTTGGGTTGCTTTTGCCACCTATTTGGCTTATTCTGTCTTAATACTTAATATGTAATTAATTTAAATTTAAGGAGATGAAAAAGAATTTTCTAATTTTTTTAATCATTCTTTTTTCTGCGGTTATCATTGCCTTTATTGTTTGGTCAATCATATCAATGAACTCTTTAAGGTGCGGAGAGGGGAGAGCCAAGGAAATTGCCAATAATTGGATTATTAAAAATGCTCCCACTTATAATTTTGACGGCTACGGATTGGCTTTTGACAGCATAAAATCGTTAGATTGCGAAAAATGCTATGAATTATCTTTTTGGTTCAATGCCCGGCACGCTGGGTATGGAGAAAGAGCGAATATGATTTTGGCTCAAATAATTACGCCCCATAAAATAATAATTAAAATTAATAATTGCAAAATTATGGAAGCAGTCACTGACGGGCAGTTTGACGAATTGAAAAATGAGCCGATTATTCCATCTTCGTTAGGCATAGAGATTTTAAAACAAGGTGAAGGGGAGCAGGCGAAAACCGGGGATAGGGTTAGTGTTAATTATTCGGGGAGATTATTGGACGGCGAGGAATTTGATTCCAACTTTGGCAAGGACAGCCCCTTTGTTTTTACGCTGGGAGCCGGCTATGTTATTGAGGGTTGGGATTTAGGACTGCTTGGGATGCGGGTTGGAGAGAGGCGGAAACTTACCATCCCGCCGGACTTGGCTTACGGTAGCAGCGGAACTCCCGGAGGACCTATTCCTCCGAATGCGACTTTGATTTTTGAGGTTGAGCTTTTGGGCATTAATAATTAATTTTTGATAAAAAGATGAGCGATAAAAATTTATTACTATTCGGCATAACAGGCATCATAGCAATAATGATTTTATCTTATGTATTGTTTCCCGGCGTCAGGCGCCTTGCCAACGAAAACACCAGCGAACTTAATACCGCTGATCAAACAACTACAAGCGGCAAGGTCTTAACCACGGAAAATCAGGAGATGGTGAAAGAAACACCGGATTATTCTGAAAACATTTCTTATCCCAAAATTATCAATATGCCGGAAGCCGACGTGCAGGAGAGGGTTAATCAAGCCATAGCGGACTTCATTCTTGGACCGGTCGCTGATTTCGAAGAGCAGGTAATGTCAGAAGATATTTTTGAAGATTTTCAGGATTATTTGCAGATACAATACCTCGTCACTTTGTTGAACGAATCATTGGTTAGTATAAGTTTTTCAGAGTCACAGAATTTCGGCGGAGCGCATCCCAATAATTATACAACAAACTTTAATTATGATATTGCTGGAGGCGAAAAGTTCGAGTTAAAGGATATTTTCAAAAAAGAGGTTGATTATCAAGGGATTATAAGCGGAATTTGCCGGGAAAAGTTATTGGCTCAATTCGGCGAGGATGAAGCATTGGGATTGTGGATAAATGAGGGGACCGAGCCGAAAGCGGGAAATTTTGAGAATTTCGGTTTGACCGGCGGTTCGTTGGTGATTTATTTCAATCCTTACGAAGTCGGACCTTATGCTATGGGCATTCAGACGGTTGAAATCACTTTCGCGGAAATAGAACAATATCTGGATACCGAAGGTTTATTAAAGGATTTGATATAGAAGAGGGGAATACGCAGAAATTTAGATATATAAAAATATAAAAATGCCAGCGCTATTGACGCTCGGCATTTATAATGTTATAATAAAGGCATTCTGTTCGTAGAATAGCAAATAGGTATTATAAGGAGGGTTGAACCTTGAAAACCGATAAGATTATGCAAGAGGCGCTGGGAAAAGTGTTGGCAGATTCAAAACTCTTCAAAGAGGTATTGACGGTGTTTCTGCAAAAAAGGAATCAAGTAATCGAAGCGTTGTCTGCCTTGCTGGAACAGGAACCGCAGCTCCGCGAAGAAGAGCCGATGTTGGAGGTGTTATTGTATGCGCTTCAGCACGGCGATGACCTATTCAACGATCCCTTGACAGAGGTTCGGGACAGGCGATTGCTTAAAGCTGGCGTGTATCGCGGGCTTCTGGCTGAAGCGCAGCGAGACAATGCTCCATTGAGTGCAGTGATCGTTGACATTAATGACTTCAAAGTCACGAACGATGTCTTTGGCCATACAGCTGGAGACAGAACACTAAAAGAGGTCGCTTCAATCCTTTCTCGGGAAGCGAGGCGAGGAACGGATGTTGTCATTCGCTACGGTGGGGATGAGTTCTTGCTCATTCTCCCTCACACAGACAGGAAGGGCGCATCTGCCTTGATGGAGCGCGTGACACAAGCCCTGGGGGCATTGGTTCCTAAGCTCTCTGTCAGCTTCGGCATTTCTTCCTGGGTTCCGGGAAGTGAGCCGATTGGCCTAACAGAGATGGCAGGAGAAGCCGACGAAGCGATGTACGTACAAAAGCGCGTCAAGTCGGCTTCTTGATCCCAGGAGAGTTCTTGAGTGACTCACAACGCGGCGGAAGACCCTGTGTCTTCCGCCGATTCTTTTTGCCCCCAGATTTATATTATGCGACATCAATAAAGAAAAGGAATAAGGAAAGCGCAAGAACTATCAGGGCAGGGAATATGATTATATCTTAACCGTGATATTTGCGATGTATTTCTTTTAGATGAGGCCTGGTGACATGGGTGTAATCTGCGTGGTGACAATATTCCGGTGTCCTAAAAATTCCTGCACAACCCTTAAATCAACGCCTTTCATTAATAAATCAGTGGCAAAGCTGTGCCTTAATGTGTGCGGAGTCGTGGTTATGGGCAATCCGGCCCGCACAACATATTTTTTAATTATTCGTTCAATTGTCCGGGTAGTAATCCTTCCTTGGATTTTTGAGCCCCGATATGTCACAAACAAGGCCTTTTCTTTGTCTGCCCGTTTGGCAAGATATTGTTGGAGCCAATCAATTGTTCTTTGGGACAGGAAAACGGTTCTTGGGTGGCCTCCTTTGCCGACGATGCCGATTTCCAAGTCCTTGGTGTTCAGTTTGATAGTTATTTGGTCCCGGTCAAGGGCTACCAATTCAGCGACCCTTAATCCGGTGGAGAATAAGGTTTCTAAAATTGTCCGATCCCTTAACCCGTTTATATCATTTACATCAGGAGCCGCTAAAAGTTTTTTAACCTGCTCTAAGGTGAGAAAATTAACGGTCCGTTCCTGCGATTGCTTGGCTAATTTTATTTTCTCCGGGGGCAGGGAAATGATGTCCTTATCGGCGAAATAGGTTAAAAGGGAGCGCAAGGCGATTAAATAGTAGTTCTGGGTATTTCTTTTCAGCGGTTTTTTATCTTTCTGGAGATATTGACGCGATAAAAATGTCTTATATTTGAAAATATGGTCCGGAGTCAACTGGTGGGGCCTAAGGTTTTCTAATTTGTTTATTTTTGACCATGCCAGAAATTTTTTTAAAAATCGGGAATAATTTTCCTGCGACTTGTAGGAAAGTCCTTTTTCAATATCAATCCAATCCAAAAAATCATTGATATGTTTTATAATTGGTTTTGTGGAATTTTGCATATATGTTATTTTTTAAAATTATGATAGGGAAGCATTTCGCGCGGCGTGGAGATGTCTGCTCTACATTATTGCGACCTTTATGACCGCAGGGCGCCATATTTTGCGACGTTTTAATGAATGTTGCAAAATATGGCGAAGCTTAATGGACAACAGAGTACTCTCGTTGTCCGTTAAGGTATATTATGCGACGACCATATATCTATGATAATCCCTTATAATAGGGCTTGTCAAGAGGAAAAGTATGAAAAGTATGAAAATAATGTAGTCCCCCCGCTGATGTCCAAATATTTTTAAGGGGATTAATCTATTCTGATTTCTTGATTTAAATAATTATTCAAATTATACCAGCTTTTATTAAACCAGGGTCTTGCCAAGCGATACCACCAAGCGCTGATTTTTTGCCCGGTATTTTCAAAAAATGACTTAAACCAGTCATTCCCCTCTCCAAATTGCTTTATTGTCTCAAAAGTCCCTTTTAGCCCTTCTTTTATCCTTTGCCAGAATGATTGGGCATCCTCTATGCCTGGCAGAGAGACATTTGGTCCTGCGGTTGTCGCGTTTTGAGCTGATACAAAAGAGGCAAAGCAAGCATTGCCGAATAATAACACGGCGCAAAACAGACCGCAAAGAAAGAATTTTAGACCACCCTCCCCTTTCATATTTATTAAATTATTGTAATTTTCCCTTGGCTTGTTTTAATCTTAGCAAAGTTTTTTCTTTTCCCAAAATTTCCGCTATGGCAAACGGCGGGGCTGATGATTTTTTTCCGGAAAGAGCCACTCTGAAAGGCCATAAAAGATAGCCCTTATCCCCTTCCGGCCCTGTCTCGGCCGCCTTTTTGACCAGAATTTCCTCAAGATTGCTTCTAGCCCAATCATTGGGCTTAATCGCCTCTATGACCCCTTCTAAGGCCTCTATCGCCCCTTTAATGTCTGGCTTTGTCATCTCTTTCCAAGAGAGCAGGTCCGGAGGGTAATCCAGTTCTTTTTTAAAGAAAAAATCAACCAATTCCGGCAATTCAGACAAGTATTTCAGCCGTTCTTGATATAGAGCAATAATATTCTCCAGCGCAATTGGGTCTATTTTTTCTTTGGTTTCCGGCATAAGATATATTTCCCCTATTTCCACTCCGCCTATGCCAGCCAGGTGTCCGCCGGTCTCAAAAATCGGCTGGATTAAGTTCGCGCTTATCAGATAAGGAACGCATAATTCCATAAGCTTCTTGGGCGATTTATTGCGGATGTAAAAGCCGTTTATCCAATCAAGTTTTTGGATGTTAAAAATGGCTGATGATTTTTGGCAGTGCTCTAAAGAAAACTCTTCCATCAAGTGATTGATGACGTATATTTCCCGGTCAGTGTCCGGATTCCATCCCAAGAAGGCCATAAAGTTTATCATTGCTTCCGGCAAATATCCTTTCTCCCTGTATTCATTAACCGAGACAGAGCCGTGCCTCTTGCTTAATTTACTTTTGTCAGAGCCGAGGATAAGAGGCAAATGCGCGTAATCCGGCTGAGGCAATCCGAGCGCTTCCTGTAAAAGAATCTGTTTTGGCGTATTGGGGAGATGGTCTTCGCCTCTGATGACATAACTGATTTTCATTTCATAATCATCAATCACTGCTGCCAGATTATACAAAGGAATTTTCGGGTCTTTGGCAATAGTGATGTCTCCCAAGAGCGCGCCGTTGAACTCTATCTTCCCTTTTATCAGGTCCTGAAAAACCACATTTTGAGCCGGCGTTCTGAATCTAATGACCGCTGGTCTCCCTTCTTTTAGATATTGTTCCGCGGTTTCTTTTGAGAGATTACTGCATTTTCCGCTGTACTTTGGCGCTTGTCCGATACTCATCTGATATTGGCGCTGGGCTTCCAAGTCATCTTTACTGCAGAAGCAGTAATAAGCAGTCCCCTCTTCCAGCATCTTCCTGATATATGATTCGTAAATATCAATTCGCTCGCTTTGCCGGTAAGGGCCAAAATTCCCGATATATTCTTTTGGGTCGTCAGGATTAATTCCTTCGTCCCAAAAGATTTTCAGCCATTTCAGGCCTTCCAGAATATCCTCTTCATATTCTTTTTGTGAACGCTCTTCATCCGTGTCTTCTATGCGCAAGATAAAACTGCCATTATATTTTTTGGCAAAAAGATAATTGAAAAGCGCGGTTCTCGCGGTTCCAATATGCAAAAGGCCGGTCGGCGAAGGCGCGATTCTTACTCTCGGATTTTCAATTTTTTTGGCAACTGCTTCCATATATTAGTTAAGAATACTCCAATTCATTTGACTTTTCAAGGAAGATATTATGAAAATTTAATCAGAGAAAAGTAGATTATGGCCGGAAGAAGGAATAACCGAAGATTGGGCAAATGCGCCTTATCATTTTATTAAATAACTTATAAGTTCTGCGGCAATATCTTTTGCCGCATTCGGTTTGGCGAATCTTAAGGCGGCTCGGCCCATTTCCTGCATTTTTTCCGGTTGGGAAAAGATAAGCATTATTTTTGAGAATAACAGAGCCGGAGTCGGATTTTTAGGCTCCATCACCACCGCTGCTCCGGTGGAGGCATAAGCATTGGCATTTTTTGCCTGATGGTCTTGAGATGATTCCGGCAAAGGAATCATAATGCTCGGCTTGCCAGCGGCGGCGATTTCAAAAATGGCGCCCGAGCCGGCTCGGCTGATTATTAAATGAGCTGATTTATATGCCTGCTTCATCTCGTTTTCGGTGAGAAAATCAAAAAGATGATAGCCCTTCGCCAATGGCGGTTCTTTGATGATTATGTCTGCCATCACTTTGGCTTCCTCGTAATTTTTCAATCCGCATTGGTGGATGATTTCAAAATTTTTAAGCAAATCAGGGAGAGCGGTAAGAACCAATTCGTTCATTTCTTTGGCTCCCTGCGAGCCGCCCCAGATGAATATCACCGGTTTGTTCCCGGACAAGTTAAATAGTTTTTTGCCTTCTTGGCCTTCTTGTTCGCTGCCCGAAAGAAGCTCGCTTCTTATAGGATTTCCCACCCAGAGCACTTTGGACGGAATCACATTAGCAATTTTTGTTTCCGGGAAAGAGGTAAAAATAGCAGTCGCTGTTTTGGCGGATAATTTTGTCGTTTTGCCGGGCACTATGTCTGATTCGTGCAAAAAGAGAGGGATTTTCAATATTTTGGCAGCGATATTGACCGGCAGAGCGCCATAACCGCCTTTGCTGAAAATAATATCAGGAGAGATTATCTGGACATAAATCAGGGACTGGATAAATCCGACCGGAATTTTGATTATCAAGTCAATTATGTTCTGAAAAATAGTTTTGGGAGTGAGAGACCGCCTCATCTTCCCGGCTAAAATGGTCTTCATCTCAACCTCTTCTTTTTTCAGGAGTTCCCGGCTGACTTTTCCGTCCGGTCCGACAAAATAAATTTTAATTTTTTTATTCTCTAAAGCAGGATTCTTTTTTAATTCCCGGATGATGGCGATTATTGGGAAAAGATGTCCCCCGGTTCCGCCTCCGGCAAAAAGTATTTTCATATATTTTTTTCAATCTTAAATTTAAAAATAATTTAAAAATTATTTTTGGCGTGTTTTGATATGTTCAGCAGTAAACCGATTGCGATTAGCTCCATTACCAGATGGGAGCTTCCATAACTCACCAAGGGCAGCGGGATTCCGGTAAGGGGCAAGAGGCCTATCATAGCGCCGATATTAATAAATGCTTGCAGGGTGAGCCAAGAAGTAATCCCGATTGCCATAAGCTTCAAAAATGTTTCCGAAGATTGCTTCGCTATTTTGAATCCCTGCCAAGCGAATATCAAGAATAATAATACCAATATAATAGCTCCGATAAATCCGGTTTCCTCGGCAAATACCGCGAAGATACTGTCAGTCATTGGTTCAGGAAGAAAGCCGGCTTTTTGGACACTTAGTCCAAGCCCGTGTCCTATTATGCCGCCGGAGCCGATGGCGATAAGGGCCTGCTTCATCTGGTATCCGATTCCTAACGGCTGGGCCGCGGGGCGCAGGAGGACCAGAAACCGATTTAAACGATAAGGCGCGGTTTTGATTAATATGGCCAATGCCCCGATTCCGGACAAAATCAGCAGACCGGTTTGCCAAAGAGGAGTTTCAGCGCTGAAATACATCACTAAAGTAATGGCGGCAATCGTGACCAAGGTGCTGATGTCCGGCTGTTTGATTAACAAGGCGCAGACAACGGCTAAGATGATTATGAACGGCAGGAATAATTGGACGCTCTTTTTGCGCTGTTCTTTATGTTTAGTGAGCCAGGCGGCCAGATAGATAATAAATATCAGTTTTAATAATTCAGACGGCTGAATCACAATAGGGCCCAGAGCGACCCAGCGGCTTGCCCCGCCTGTTGATACGCCGATTTTTGGCATAAAGACCAGCCCCATCAAGACGATGACAATAAAGAGCGCGGGCAAAGATATTTTTCTTAATGATTTTAAATTGATCTTATACGCCAGGAAGCCCAGGATAAGCCCGGGAAGATAGCCGTATTCTATTTGGTGCATCAGGAACTGGAAAGAGTGGCCGAAAATTTTTTGGGATACTGTGATGGAAACGCCGGCCAGGATAGCGAATCCTAAAAGCAATAAAAGAGAGATGGTTGCCGAAAGGATGAAGTCAGGATGATTTTTTTGTTTTTTCATTTAGTGAATTGCTTAACGAATTTTTGGAATTGGTCTCCCCTGTCTTTGTAATTTTTAAATATCCCAAAACTGGCGCAGGCTGGCGACAAGGCGCAGATTTCTTTTGGTGCAGTGTATTGATAGCAAAACCTTACCGCCTCTTTCATATTGTCTACGAAGATAAATTTTGGCTTTTCGTCTGTTTCCCCCAAGGTCTCCATAACAGCTTGTTTAATCCTCTTTCCGGCCGGTGGGAAAATAATCGCTGTTTTAATCCGATGCTTAATGATTGTCTTAGCAAGCGCGGAGAAATTCAATCCCCTTTCGTGTCCTCCTAATATAATAGTTCGAGGTTTAATCGCCTTGATGGCGCTTATGGCGGCAATCGGCTCGGTGGCAAAACTGTCGTCATAAAAAATGATTTCTTTGAATTTTCCTATTCTTTGCAGGCAATGCTTTTGGGTTCGGTAATGAGCGATTGATTTTCTGATTTTAGGGAGAGGAATATTGAATAACCGGGCAGCGCAGACAGCCGCCATTATGTCGTAGAGGAAGTGTTCTCCTGGCAGGTGAATGTCTTTTAATTTTATAACCCTTTTACCTTGGTAAAATATGGCCTCCTGGTTGAAATAGCAGTCATTTGAATTATCCTTGCCAAAAGCGATTTTTTTGGCTTTGGTTTTTCCCGCCAAGGTTCTCAAGCGGGGAGAATCAGAATTGAAGATAAAGAAATCGTCCTTTTTCTGCCAAAGAGTGATATTCTTTTTTGCCGCAAAATATTCCTCGATGTCTTTGTAATAATCCAGATGAGCTTCGTGGGCGTTCAGGAATATGGCGATATGGGGGCTGGTTCCGAGGTCCTCTAATTGTTGGGAGGATATTTCAAAAATGAATGTTTTTTTGGATTTTCCGTCTTTAAAATAATTTAAAACCGGCTTCCCGATATTTCCGATAAGCTCTGCCTCCCGATGGCTTTCTTCAAAAATTTTAGAAAGCAAACTTACGGTCGTCCCCTTGCCTTTGGTGCCGGTTACGCCGATGGTCTGTTGAGAGTAATTTTGCAGAAAAATGTCGGTTTGCGAAGTAGTAGTTTGCTTCCCGGAAACATAGGGCGCGAATATTTTTTTCGGGAGGCCCGGGGTCTTGATTATAACCTCGTAATCCCCTATTGATTTCAAATAATCTTTCCCTAAATGCAGTTTTATGTTCTCATCCTTTTTTATTTTCCTTTTCAGCGTTTTTGCCAATTCTTTGAATTCTGATTTGTCTGCCAGGCCAATGATTTTGTCAAAGAAAATCTTCCGCAGGAATTTAAAACTTGACTCCCCTTCCCGGCCAAGCCCCAAAATCAAAATCTTTTTGTTTTTCAGTAAATTTATCCTCACTTTATTTTATTAAGAATATCACAGTTCTCATCAAAGAAAAAGACGCCCTATGAGATGGCGGCTTTGCCTATCTCATAGGGTCTTGAATACGAGTGCTGGATGGAAAAGCGGCCTCAACGATTTTAGCCGTTTTATCCTTTAGGATTTTCCATTCAAAGAGCAATTGAACGATTCTTTTGATAGTTGCCCATGTTTTGTCAAGGGGCTCAAGCATCATTGAATCGCCATAGATACTGAAACCGACCAAACTACTTTTCCATAATTCTTTCCTTAATCCTTCTGCCAAGGGATGTTTTGAATATTCGTTGACTTCACCTTCTGTTATCGGAACGATTGCCCAATTCGCTTTTAGCAAGATAACTTCCGGGACCAGCGCAGAAACCAGCCATCGAGTAGATAAAGAAATCTTTATCAGTTTGACCGCTATTTGCAGTTCTCCTTGGACGAATGTCCTGTCTGGTTCGCGCACCAAAAGACCCGTTTTGATTTTCTTTTGTCTTAGCAACGCTGACCATATCTTTCTTAACGACATCCTTCTCACCTCCTATCTGCTTATATTTACATTAATATCGAGCGCTAAAATTTGTCAATAGCGCAGGGAGTTTTTTGCTTTTTTTATCTTTAGTTAATGATAAATTAAAAATGGCTAAGTTTTCTTTTTTTGTTCCCACGCACTCAAACGGCTTGAACGCCCTTTTCCCGACTAATTGCTCCATCAAAGGAACGAGTTTTTTGTCCTGAAAAAGATTTTTGCCGAATATCTTTATTAAATCCTCTTTTTTCATAAAAGGATAAAGAGCGCTGAAAACAAATAGGCATTTCGGGCATTGGCCGCACCATCTTTTGGCAGCGTTTTTTGTTTTGTAGGCGTTATTGCAACTTATGAAAAATGGATGATATTGCTTTAATCTGACGAATTTTTTTATTATCTCGGTTTCGGAAGATTTTCTCAAAGGGCTGTAAATTTTAATGTTTTTCAATAAATATTTTTTGGCATACTTTTGCATCATTTTTTCAAATTCAGACGACTTTGACCATTGGTGGTTTATGCTTTTCCCCCTATATTTCACATTTCCCTCATCAGCGCTTTTTTCCCAGGAAAATGCGATAGCGCTGTAATCAAACATTTTAGCCAGAATCACAGATAAAAAAGAAAGAAAGGCGGAAAACGGGATATGGCCGTTCAGAAATCCCTTTTTGTTCAATTCAAAGAGATTGTTGTCTAATTTTCTTTCAACAAAAATATTTTCTTTGAGCCCGGCGATTCTGATGATATCCTTCTGCGGGGTAATGGCATTCAAGGCAAATGAGCCAATATCCTTTTTTTGCTTTTTGAATTTTTCTATTGTTATTGGCGCGTCCTTTCCCCCGCCAATCGGAATCAGAATTTTTTTCTTGTTCAGGTTAATGTCCAATGCCTTAAATGTCGGTTTATCTTTATTGACTTTTATTTTCAAAAACCCCGGTTTTCTGAAATCAATTTTATTCTCGTAAAAATACTGCCCCATTCCGTTGATAATAATCTTTTTTAAAAAAGCGATTTGATTTTTATCTAAATTACCAGCTTCAATGTTTATGATCGGAGCCCCGGTCAATTTCCAATAATTCAGCATTTCAATTAGTCCCAGATGGAATACTAAATTATCAATACCTTTTAGCCCGGATTTTTTGATGTTTTTAATGATGATTTCTGTTCTGAATTTCAAATCCGGCTTGATTGAAAAATCAAACCAAATTTTTAGATTGGGCCCGATTGCCTTGCAGGCGAAATCTTGGTATACGAATTCTTTATATCTCTGCCTTGCTTGTCTTGGGTTCATTTTTATGGCTGAAGAATATCTTCTGTCCTGCCATTGATGGAGATGACTACATCTTTGACAGTGGGAAATTGTTTCAATGTTTCCGTTATCTGACTTCGGATGGCGCTTACTCTGCACGATCCTCCGACCTGAAATTCAAGTTGCTCATCAAAATCAATTCTGGCTACCCCATCTTCTATGATTAATTTTTGGATAGTAACGCCGGGATTTATGCTGGTGAAGAATCCCTGGCTTTCTTCGCCTTGGGTAGCGCCTTTCAGCAGTTCTTCCAGCGCTACTCGAGCAATAGCCGGTGTTTTTGCTATAACTCTTTTAACCGCGAAGACCTTGTTGCAGGAAAATTCCGGGTCCAATTGGTCGTTGTTGAAAAATACGCTGATTTCCATAGAGTCAGTCGGGGAAAGAATAATGGGGATTTCTATGCTCTTATCGTTTTCCGGCAAATCAGAGGGGTTGTCCCTTTTGAGAATCAAGGTGGCAGTAGTGGTGGCCATAATATTATATTCCAGCTCTCCCTTGAAGCCCACGAAATCCGTAGTCATCCAATCGTCTGTTGCCTGGACATAGTGTTCTGCGATTTCTTGCCCTTTATCATCAAACAATTTTACCGGAAAACTGGCTTCAAAAAACCAAAATCCCCTTGCCTTGCCTTCAATTAAGATGGGACTACTGACGATTTGGTTCGGTTGAGGGGAATCTACAATAATTTCATCCTCTAAATTTGGAGTCACGCTTGGTTCAGGGCCAGAGTCATTTTTAGGGCTAAGCAAAACCGCAATGCCTATAGCGACCAAAATAACGAAAACCGCAATAACATTAACAATTTTACTCATTTTTTCGTGGTTAAGTATTTTCATTTTAGCATTTTAACCCCAAATGTCTATTAAAAATGTGAAAGGGTTCTATTCGCCGAAGCGACAATGTTTGAATAGAATTGCCCCGCTTAACAGCGGGGCAATTCTATTTTTCGTAATTTAGATTACCAATTAAATCCGGGTTACTTTCACCGCATTTTCTCCTTTTGGAGAATCAGCTTTTTCGAAAGATACTCTATCACCTTCTTTGAGTTCGTCATAGCTTACGCCCACGAGCTCATTACCGTGAAAAAATAAATCTTTCTCTTCGCCTTCGATTGCGATGAATCCGAATCCTTTATCAGTAAGTTTTTTGATTGTCCCTTCCATAATATAAAGATTAGATTAATTTATAACTTTTTTAAGAGTTCACCTAAAAAGGGTTCACCCTAAAGATTAGCGTCCTCAAGAAACTCGACGACTTTTCACTAGACAACTACACTTGTATGTACAAGGATAGCACAGTAATCAAATCCTGTCAAATTTTTTGTAAAGAAATACCCACTAACCCAGCAATCGGATGGCGATTCCGATAATAGCGGCAATCAGACCAATGACCCAGAATCTCATGGTGATTTTGTAATGGGGCCAGCCCTTGGCTTCAAAATGATAATGAATCGGGGAAGCGAGAAAGATTTTGCGCTTTAAAAATTTTTTGGATAATTGCTGGAGTATTACGGAACCGGCCTCAACCACTAATAATATCCCAATAATTGGCAAGACCAAGACCGAATCAGTGAGGAAAGCCACCACTGTCAGGGCGGTGCAGAGCCCCATGGTGCCGGATTCGCCCATATAAAATCTGGCCGGCGGAATATTAAACCATAAGAAAGCAAGCAAAGCCCCTGCCACTACCGCGCAGAAGGCGGCGATGTCTATCTGCCCCCTGAACAGGGCAATAATGGCGTATGCCCCGAAGATTGTCGAGAAACTGCTTCCAGCCAGGCCGTCCATTCCGTCAATTACTCCCCCGGAGTACACGGCCATCATCACCAATACAAAAAACGGAATATACCAGGCGCCTATCAGCAAATTTCCATTGCCCGGAAGATGCAGGCCTGTCCACCCGAGTTTTGAATAAAACCACCATCCGCCTATTAGTCCGATTAAGAACACCGAGGCCAAACGGTATTTCAAACTTAATCCCCCGCCGATGTATTTTCCCTTGCCTCTTACTTGGAGCAGGTCGTCGATTAGTCCCACAATAGAAGCGGACACCATTGCAAACAAAGGCAGCCAGGTCTGGGAACGGCTTAGAAAATTTAATTTTTGGATAAAGGTGCCGTTAAATTCGGTTAAAAGAAAAAAAATAACTGCCAAAATCGGCGGAATCGTCCAAATCAGGATTCCTCCCAACCGCGGGGTTTTTACTTCTTGCTCGGCGTGGAATTTTTTGAATACTGGCATTTCTTTTCCGTCAATTGATTTCTCCCGACCGGTCTTTTTCCAAAGCTTGTGCTTGTAAAGAAAGTGAGTAAGAAAAGGAGTGGCCAATATTGCCACGATAAAAGAGATGGCTCCTAATATTAAAATTTTTAAGACGCTAAAGGTAAATTCAGCGCCCTGAAGGTTTTGAATTATATTAGTCCCTACCATACGAAAGCGGAATTAATCCAATTAATGATATTTTCCATGTCTTTAAACCGGTTATCTGAATCCAGCACTATGTTGATAACATGGCCACCGTTTTTCGGTTGGGGCATTATCACCAGTAAGCATTGCCCGGCAATGGGGGTCTGCCCTGTCTTTGCCCCGAAGGTATCAGGGAATTCGCTGAGCAATCTGTTGGTGTTTATTGCTTCATGATGAATCCGCCCGTCCGCCAGAGTAATTTGGTATTTTTGCGTTCTGGTAATCTCAAATATTTTTGCTGTTTTGGGATTTGTGTCCGCTTCCTGGAGAATATGTCTTGTCAGCATGGCTAAGTCGTTGGCAGTTGAGTAATTATATCCTTGGCCCGGAAAATCGGGATCCAGGCCAATCGGGTCTATGAAATGAGTATATTTTAACCCGATTTCCTCCATTTCTTTATTCATAAGATTGACAAACTGCGGTTCGCCCATAATTTCTGCCAAAGCCCGGGCCGCATCGTTGCTTGATTCAATAAGGATTGAATAAAGCAGTTGGTCAACAGCGAATTTTTCGCCTGCCCTGAACCCGCCAACATTTTCTTCGGTGTCCACGGCTCTTTGGGAAATAACTGTTTCTTGGTCAAGTTCGTAATTCTGCAGGGCGATATAGGCGGTCAGAAGTTTGGTTAAACTGGCAATGGGCATTATCTGGTCAGGCGATTTGTCAAATATGACGCGCGGGTTGCCGGAATCAGTCACTAGGGCTATGGCTGATTTGGCATTCAATCCCTCTAATTCCCCTATTCTCCAATTTCGGAACGGTCTTAAAAAAGAATAATCCACCGGCGCGCTCACCACGGCAGCGGTGTAAATGTCTTTTGTCTTTTTCCAATAAAGATATTCATTGGCGATTTTCCCCAAGAAAACACTCCCCGAAATTAAGGCGAGCAATAATGCTCCGGCTAAAATGTTTTTAGTTTGCGGCAGATTAACTCCAAATTTTGCCTTTGGTTTCCAGGTTTCTAAGTTCATCTACTTAATCCTTTTTTACTATTTTAATTCCCAGTTCTCTTAACTGGTCTTCCGAAACAGAAGAAGGGGCGTCCATGACCGAAGTAATGCCAGAGGTGGCGGTCGGAAAAGCGACCGTTTCTCGGATGCTCTTTTCGTTGAGGATTGTTTGCAGTAATCGGTCGAATCCTGCGGCAATTCCTCCGTGAGGCGGAACGCCGTATTCAAACGCCTCCAAAATATGCCCGAATCTTTTTTTCACCGCTTCGGGCTTGTGCCCCAAGACCTCAAATGTTTTCTTGAGAACTTCGCTCTCGTGGGTTCTTATCGACCCGCCCATTACCTCTACTCCGTTTAGCACTAGGTCATATTGTTTCGCCTTAAATCCAAGAAGTTCTTTTTTGCCTTGAGGACTCCTTAATTCCTCAACGCTTATTGCTTTAAATTTTTTAAGGCCTTCATCAGCAAGCGCGGTAAAGGGATGATGGACCGCGTCAATCGAGCCGTCCTCCAGCACTTCAAACATCGGGAAATCCAACACCCAACAAAAAGCCAATTCCCCGCTTTCTTTGTCTTTCCTCAAATCCGGCTTGTCGCTTTTGTATTTTTTCATTGCTTCGGTATGGGTGATTCTGGGAAACGGCTTTTCTTGTATTTTTTTATTGAAAATTTTTTCCGCTAAATCAGTAATCATTGTTTCTATCAGATTAAAGACATCCTCCTGCTCTATAAAGCTCATTTCTATATCCACCTGCGTATGTTCAAAGAGACGGTCAGCCCTTAAGTCCTCGTCTCTGAAGACATGGGGAAATTGGAAATATTTTTCAATCCCAGCCACCATCAACAGCTGTTTGTATTGCTGGGGGCTTTGGGGCAGGGCGTAAAATTTTCCCGGCTGTAAGCGGGAAGGCACCAAAAAATCCCTGGCCCCTTCGGGCGTTGACTTAGTCAAAATCGGGGTCTCAATTTCCAGAAATCCCCTGTCGCTCAAAAAGTTTCTGATGAAAATAGCGGCTTTTTGGCGGACAATCAGATTGTTTTTCATTCGCTCTCTCCGCAAATCAAGATACCGGTATTTTAATCGTTTTTCCTCTTTGATTTGATAACCGTCATCATCAATCGGGAAAGGCAGGGTCTTTGCTTCCGCCAAGACCTTAATTTCCTCGACAGACAATTCTATCGCCCCTGTTTCAATATTTTTGTTTTCAGTATTGCCCTCGCGCTTTTTAATTATCCCAATTATTTCCACCACCCATTCAGGCCTTATTTTTTTCGCTGTTTCCAAGATGTTTCCGCTCAAATTGGGCAAAAAGATTACCTGCAGGAGTCCTGATTTGTCCCTTAAGTCAATAAAAATCAATTTTCCGTGGGAACGGCAGGATTGAACCCATCCTGATACTTTTACTTTTTCGCCGATATGTTTCGGGGTCTCGGAAATAATTGCTCTTTTCATAATTTGATGCGTTAGGTTAAGGTTAGATTATTTTTTTTTGACTGATTTTAGAAGTTTGGAATGTTTATTTATTTTACACGAAATCAAAAAAAATGCCAGCGCAAGTATTGGGTATATTGAGAAAATTTTAAGTTCTGGTAGAATAAAGAATATGCAGAAACAATACGATTTCAAAAAACAAGAGTTGAAATGGCAAAAATTCTGGGAAAAAGAGAATTTGTATAAATTCAACCCTAAAAAATCAGGAAAGATTTTTTCCATTGACACCGACCCTCCCACTTTAAGCGGGAAAATGCATATTGGCCATGTTTCTTCTTATAGCCACGAAGACATCATCGCCCGCTATCATAGAATGAAGGGAGAGAATGTCTACTTCCCCTTTGGCGTTGACAACAACGGTCTGGCTACGGAGAGAATGGTTGAGTCAATCAACGGAGTTACTTTATTTGAGGTTGGCAGAAAGAATTTTGTTCAGCTTTGTCAAAAAACGATTAGCAAAGTTTTGCCGGATTTTGTCTCCGGCTGGAAAAGAGTGGGCGTATCCTGCGATTTTTCCAATATTTATTCCACTATCAGCCCGGCGGTGCAAAAAATCAGCCAACAGCATTTTTTGGAACTTTTTGGACAAGGCAGGATATATCAAAAAGAATCCCCTACTCTTTTTTGCCCGGCTTGCCAGACCGCCATTGCGCAGGCAGAACTGGAAGACAAGGAGGAGCAAAGCGTTTTCAATGACATATATTTTGAACTGGAAGACGGGCGGACGATAATAATTTCTACTACCCGGCCCGAATTGTTGGCAAGCTGTGTGGCTGTTTTTGTCCATCCCCGGGACAAAAGACACAAGGATTTAATCGGCAAAACCGCTATAGTCCCAATTTTTGGGCAGAAGGTTAAAATTATGGCAGACGACAAAGTGGATAAAGAAAAAGGAAGCGGAATCGTAATGTGCTGTACTTTCGGAGATACGACTGATTTGGATTGGTATTTCAAACATAATTTGCCCTTGAGGATATCAATCACCAAGCAAGGCGAACTTAATGACTTGGCGGGCGAGTTCAAGGGTTTTTCAATTAAAGCGGCACGCAAGATGATTTTGGAAAAACTAAAAGAAAAGGGCCAACTAATTTCTCAAAAAACCATTGAGCATTCGGTCAATGTTCATGAGCGATGCGGAACGGAGATAGAAATACTGCCCACCAAGCAGTGGTTTATTAAGTATCTTGATTTGAAGGAGCAGTTTTTGAAACAATCGGGCAAATTGAATTGGTATCCTAAGTATATGAAAATCCGATTGGATAACTGGATTAAAGGATTACGCTGGGATTGGTGCGTTTCCAGGCAGAGATATTTCGGCATTCCCATACCAATTTGGCATTGCAAAAAATGCGGGAAAATAATTTTGCCTTCAGTTAAGGACTTACCAATTGACCCGCTTCACTCAAACCCCACCAAGAAGTGCAGTTGCGGCAGCAGCGAGTTTATCCCGGAAACAGATGTCTTGGATACTTGGGCCACCAGCTCTCTTTCCCCGCAAATTGCCTTATCTTTAGTAAAAAACAAAGAGACAAAGGGAACGATGTTTCCAATGTCTTTAAGGCCGCAAGCCCATGATATTATCAACTTTTGGCTGTTTTACACCTTAGCTCGTTCTTCCTTGCATTACAAAAAACTTCCCTGGCGCGATGTCTTTATTTCCGGCCACGTGCTTGACTCCAAAGGAGAAAAAATGGCAAAGTCAAAAGGCAATGCAGTGGATCCCGAAGCAATTTTAGAAAAATACGGCACTGACGCGGTTCGTTATTGGGCCAGCCAAGCAAGAATGGGAGATGACTTCCGGTTCAGCGAAGAAGAAATCCAGCAAGGGAAAAGGACCGCCACCAAGATTTGGAACGCTTCCCGGTTCGCGCTTATGCATTTGACAAATTATGCGCTGAAGGACAGCGATGCCAAAAACTTGGAAGATGAAGACAAGTGGATTTTCACGAAATTAAACAGGGCTATTAAGGATTATGCGGCTAAAATGGATTCTTACGAATATCCGAGAGCCAAGGAGATTATAGACGGCTTTTTCTGGAATGATTTCTGCAACAATTATCTTGAGATTGTGAAGGCAAGGGTTTACGAGCCGGAGAACAAACAAACTTTGAAAGCAGCTCAATTTACGATTTACAAAGTGGTTTTAGGGATATTAAAACTCTATGCCCCATTTATGCCTTTTGTCACCGAAGAAGTGTATCAGGATTATTTCCGGAAAACAGAAAAAACAAAAAGCATCCATTTGACGCTTTTGCCGGAGCCGGAGAAAAAATTTGATTTCCCGGCTATTGCCAGCGATTTTGAAACAGCGATTGACGCTATTGTCCAAATTAGGAAATATAAATCCGAACATCAACTCTCCATGAAAGCAGAACTTGGCGAAGTTTCAATCAAAGTCAAAAACAAGGGGAAAATAAAAAAATACTTGCCATTGATCAGCAAACTAATGTCAGTGAAAAAAATTGAGTAATTTATTTCTTTTTTCGTAGATTATCTAAATCTGCCCTGCTAATACCCGCCTCTCTTAAAATACTCATTATTATTCCTCTTGGCAGTTGGCAGGTCTTTTATATGACAAGAGACTACTGCTCTTTTTTAGTTTTCGGATGATAGAAAACAAAATGACTTCCAGTAGTATGGTCTAATCGGAAGCCAAGATCCTTAAGAACTCGTAATAATTTTTTAGAGGTTAGCGCGGAAAGTTTAGGCATGGGCTGGAACCTTTTTAATCTCTACCGAAGTAAAAAAATTTTCCTTGTCAGTAGGGACAGGTTCTTTGTGCTTTCTCAGGGAGGCAACATATCCCTTAATAGCGTCAATGGCCATTTCTCTCCCCTCCTGAAGGGTGCGGCCGTATGTAACGCAGCCGGGTAAACTGGGAACAATTACTGTAAACCCGCCCTTTGGTTCTGCGCGGAATATTGCATTATAGTTGAGATTTTTGTCCATACCTCTATTCTATTAGAATTATTTTTATTGTCAACTCACTAAAATTTGTATTTCATCTTCATGGCTTGTTTTGCGAGAGCCAAGGTTTCTGCGACTCTTTTTTGGGTCTTTTTTCTCCCCTGTTCCAGAATATCCTTTATCAGATTTGGTTTTTTAGCAAAGTCATTTCGCTTGTCGCGAATCGGTTCTAAGAATTCATTCAGCATTTTTGCCAATTGTTTTTTGCCGGCAACGCAGCCGATTTTTCCTGCCTCGCACAAGGATTTTATTCCTTCTTGTCCTGAGCTTGTCGAATGGGTCGCTTTTTCCGGGAAGAAAGCCAGATAATATTGATAAATGTTGCAAATTTCCGGCCGGCCCGGGTCGCCTAAATGAATCTTTTTCGGGTCAGTAATGGCTTTCATCACCTTCTCTTCCACTATCTTGGGGCTATCAGACAGAAAAATAGCATTGTTTCTTGATTTTGACATTTTCTGGCCGTCTAATCCGGGCAAAGTCGGTGTTTGGCTCAAAATGGCTTCCGGCACTGGGAATACTTTGCCGAACAAGCGGTTGAAAGTGCTGGCAATTTCCCGCGTAATTTCAATATGAGGCAACTGGTCTTTGCCTACCGGTACCGCATCAGCTCTGACGCACAGAATATCCGCTGCCTGCGACACCGGGTAACCGATAAACCCCAAACTTGCTTTTTTAGTGCCTGACGCCCTAATTTCGTCTTTGACAGTCGGATTTCTTTCCACTCGCGCCATTGTTACCAGCATTGAAAATAGAAGGGTCAATTCCGCGATTTCCGGAATTTGGGACTGGACAAATATAGTTGACTTGTCCGAGTCAATGCCGACTGATAAATAGTCAAGCACGATTTCATTGATATTTTTTTCTATATCCTCGACCTTGGACAACTGGTCGGTCAAGACCTGATAATCAGCAATAATAAAATAGGAGTCGTATTTATCCTGCATTTCCACTCTGTTTTTGAGCGAGCCGACATAATGGCCTAAATGCAATGGTCCGGTCGGCCTATCCCCTGTTAATACTATTTTTTTATTTTTTTTCATATTTTGTATCCTATATTCGTATTTTATCCAGCAGTTTTATGTTTTATATTATAACACAAAATCCTCATTTTGTCGCAACGAGGCCCGGCCTCGTAATCTTCATAATGGCTTATTGTTAGGGTCGCACCCTAACAATTGGTGCCGGAGAGTTTAATTTTTTCTTCTACTTTGTCCTGAATGTCTTTTATCACAAAAGGCAAAATTTTGTAAGGTTTAATCGTTTGTTTTTTCAAATGCTTGAGCATTGATTTTTTCCACACCTCTCTCAATTCAGTATTAATGTTTATTTTCACAACCCCATTTTTAATAGCTTTTTTAATATCATTATCATTTGTTCCGGAACCGCCGTGCAAAACCAGAAAAACATTGAGTTCTTTATTGATTTTTTTCAACAAATCAATGTTCAGCCGTATTTTATTCTTGTATGTTCCGTGAACATTGCCAATATTTATCGCCAAGGAATCAACGCCAGTGGCTTGCACAAACTTTTTCGCTTTTTCTATATCCTCATAAAACGACTCTTTTGCCTTAAATTTCTTTTTATGAGTTTCCGAACTTCCTTTGATTGATTTGATTTCCCCCTCCACTAAGACCCCTCTTTGATGGGCGTATTGGACAATTTTTTTGGCAGTCTCAATATTCTGTTTAAGGGACAAGTCGCCTCCGTCAAAATGGACGCAATCGTAGCCCATATCAATTGCTTTTTTGATAAGAGCAATATCTCTGCCGTGGTCCAAATTAAGATAAATATAGGGAAATATTTTTCTGTAATAGTTTCTTAAAATAATCGCCTTTTTTAAACCAAAGAATTTCACTTCTCCTCCGCTGGTGCCGAGAATGACCGGCGCCTTGGCTTTCTCAGCCGCTGAGATGATTGCTTTCAATTGTTCCGATGTGGAAAAATTGAATTGTCCTATCGCCCACTTTCCCCTTTTGGCTTTTTGTAAAAAATATTTAAGAGATTCCTTTTTAGAGCGCATATTTTTTAATTTTAATTTTGCGGTATTTCTGACCCTTTTTTAATAATCCGTCTTTGGCTCCCCATTCCTTGATGCAGGCAGCGGTATTGGCGCTTCCAAGTTGGATTGCCTCAATTATGTTCTTCTTATTTATCAATCCTGCCACCAACCCTGAGCCAAAGGCGTCACCCGCTCCGGTCAAATCAGCAACCTTGCTTCTGAAAACCTCGCCTTTATAGATAAATTTCCCGTCAAAAGCCATTAACCCCTGTTCTTCGCCGGTCACAAAAAGTCCTTTCAAAAATGGCTTTATCTCCAGAAAAATATCCTCTGTTTTGCGGCTTCCAAAAAGCATTTTCGTTTCTTTTTCATTGGTAAGCAGGACATCAATTTTCGGCAAAAGGGCTTTAATTGATTTTTTATACAATTCAATTTGTTCTTTGCCCGGATTGAAAGCCACTTTTATCTTGTTCTGGTGGGCGAAATCGATAATTTGTTTTGTTTTTCGGGCGCATTCCCCTGAAAGCGGAGCCAAATAAAACCAGTCCGCCCGCAGTTTATTCAGATTGAAATTTTTAGGAACATAATTGGAAGCGTCCCGATAAACTAAAATAACTTTGCCTTTTTCTCTCTTACTAAGAATCACCGAGTGATTGGTCGTTTTGCCAGTCAGAGAACTCAAAAATTCCGTTGATATTTTATACCTTTTCAAATCCAGCAGGACCGAAAAGCCGGCATAATCTTTCCCAACGCTTCCGCAAAAAGCAGTTTTTAGGCCTTGCTGGGCAAAGGTGGCGGCGGCATTGGTTCCCCCTCCGCCGGTGCGGATTATCAATTCGTCCATTTCTATCTTGTCGCCCAAAGGAAAGCAAAGTTTCCGGTCAAAAAATTCTTTGGAAAAAACAAAGATGTCTTCGCTGGCAGAACCAAATGTTATCACATCATATTTCATAGATTTTGCCGAGATCGTTTCTCGGCAGATTTTATTCTATTACTACCTTTTCAAAATCGACTAATTCTTTTTTAAATTTGAGCCAACTATTAACAAATTCTCGACAACTATCTGCGCCTTCCATTATTTTGTCTAAAAATTTTCTATTTGTCAAAGAAGGGAAATTTTTCTTCCCCAAATAATCTAGATAACTTGACCATTTATACTTATTTTCTAAAAAATTGACCGCCCCATTTATGTCCTTGATTTGTATTCCTTTATTTTTCCATCCCGGGATTATCAATGATATTGGGTTCGTATGAATATAAACAAACACGGTTTTTAATTGTCCTTCTGTACTGACACGAACTATCCGGTATCTTCCCTGAAAGAGATGCCCGTTTCTTTCATATTTTTTATTATAATAACCGCTATATCCCGCTCCAATCTTATGCATTAGTTTGCTGATTCCGTCATTTCGGATCTGTTTTATTAATAGATGAATATGATTTGGCATTAGGCAAAATGCCAAGATTTCTACTAAGGGTTTTCTCTTTTTTCTATCCCCGCCGAAATTCCTGTCGAGAGTTCCGCCGAGATCATTTCTCGGCGGAGATAAATTTCTTCTGTAATCCCTATCTGTTGGGTTTTCGTCATTAAATTCAAAAAGATTGTTTATCATTCGAAAATAATCTTTTTCGCTACGAAAAAGATCTATCCCTTCTATAGTTCGGGTGACAATATGATATATTTCTCCATTTACTATTTCAGGCCTTTTTAACGGCATTCATTTATTGTTCATTGAATTTGCCGAGAAATGATCTCGGCAGATTTGGCAGATTTTTCTTAATGATTTTTACCCTTTAAGTCCACTAATGTTTTGACAACCGCGTCAGGACTTAAAGACATTGACCCGATTCCCTCTTTTGCCAGAAATTCCGCAAAATCGACAAAAGTTGAAGGAGCATCCCCGCAAATGCCGACATATTTTTTCCTTGCCAAACATTTTCTTATCACTATTCTCAACAATTCCTTCACTGCCTCATTTCTTTCATCTGTGATATGGGAGATTTGGGCATTGTCCCTGTCCATTCCCATAGTCAACTGCGTAAGGTCGTTGGAACCGATGCTCATTCCGTCAAAAATATCCAAAAACTTATCAGCCAAAATTACATTAGACGGAATTTCGCACATTACATAGGCCTTTAATCCGTCTTTTTCCTGCTTCAGGCCGAATTTCCCCATCAAGTCAATTACTTTTGCCCCTTCTTCAGGAGTGCGGCAGAAAGGCACCATCACGGAAACATTTTTCAACCCGAAGACATCTCTCACTCTTTTAATCGCTTCGCATTCCATTCCAAAAGCAGGCGCAAATCTTTCATCATAATACCGCGAAGCGCCTCGCCAGCCAATCATCGGGTTTTCCTCAATCGGCTCATACTCTTGTCCGCCTATCAGTTGGGCATATTCATTGGTTTTAAAATCAGAAAATCTGACAATTACCTCCTGTGGATAAAAAGCAGCAGCAATCTGGCCGATGCCCTCTGCCAGTTCTTTTATAAAGAATTCTTTTTTATCCTTATGCTCTATGGTTATTTCTTCAATTTGCTTTTTTAATTTCCCGCCCTTCATCTTATTGAAATTGTAGAGCGCCATTGGGTGGCATTTGATTTTTTGGGCGATGATAAACTCTTCTCGGGCCAAACCCACTCCCTGCACCGGCAAAAATGATGTTTTGAAAGCCAATTCCGGCGCCCCGATATTAACGCTTATCTTGACTTTGGTTTTCGGCACTTTTTTGAGATTGTATTCCTTAACCTCATAAGGGACTTTCCCGGCATAAATTTTGCCCTTTAATCCCTGAGTGCAATCAACCGTAATATATTGTCCTGTTTTTAAGACCTTAGTCGCTTTTTCGGTGCCCACGATGCAAGGTATGCCCAATTCCCGGCTGACAATCGCGGCATGAGCGGTTTTAGAACCCTCGTCGGTCACGATAGCCGAAGCCATTTTCATAATCGGCACCCAGTCAGGGTCGGTCATCTTAGTGACCAAAATCTCCCCTTTCTTGAATTCACTCATCTTCCTTACATTAGAAACAATTCGCGTTTTTCCCTCGCCGATTTTATCCCCAATGGCAATACCTTTAAGAATGGGCTCTGTTTTGGCATTGATAGAATATTCTGTATAAGTTGTTTTCTTTTCCGAGCGATGGATTGTTTCCGGCCTTGATTGGACAATGAAAAGTTTGCCGGTTTTTCCGTCTCTGGCCCACTCCAAATCCTGGGGCATCCATTTTTTATTCAAACCGGAATAGTAATCCTCAATTTTGCAGGCCCATTTCGCCAAAGTAATAATATCATTGTCAGACAAAGAAAACTTCAATTGCTGTTCCTTGTTCACCGGCACTTCTTTTAACCCGCCCTTGGCGTTGTAGACAAGTTTTTTTGTTTTCCGACCAAGATTTTTTACGATTATTGACTTATATCCTTCTTTCAAAGTGGGTTTGAAAATAAAGAATTCGTCGGGAGTAATTTTCCCTTTGACAATCATTTCTCCCACCCCCCAAATGGAATTGATAAGAACTACATTCGGAAAGCCAGTTTCTGTGTCCAAAGTAAACATCACTCCAGATGAACCGATCCCCGAATTAATCATTTTTTGGATCCCGACCGATAAAGCAATCTGCAAATGGTCAAAGCCCTTCTCCTGGCGGTAAGCAATGGCTCGGTCGGTAAAAAGCGATGATACGCACTTTTTGACCGCTGTTAGAACTTCTTGCTCGCCCGAAATGTTGAGATAGGTTTCTTGGGCGCCCGCAAAAGAAGCAGTATTGTGGGTCATAATCCCCCCCACTCCGGCGGCAAAATTTTGCGTCCCCGGGACGATAAAATCATAAACAAAACCAGAATATTTAATTGCCTCAATTCTTTTAATTTTATCCCAAAGAATATCGGTATCTATCAAATCCAATAATGGTTTTGATTTCATGTCTTTGGCTATTTTCTTCAGATATCTAACCCCATAGGTTCGCAGCGATTTTCTATTACCTTTATTCCATGGCTCTACTTCTTTTTTGAATCTACCAAGATGGTCATAGTTTATGTATTTTTGGATTATCCTTGTTTTCAGCGGTAGATTAGTTTTCTCTGAGACGCTAAAACCACAGCGCGCGCACTTATAGCGATTAACCCTTCCTATATTATTGGTTCTATATGCCCCCCCCCGACATAACGTCGCGCCGCATTTGGGGCAAACAAATCTTTCAATTTGTTGCAACTCAACCTTTGGCCTTAAACTCTCCTCCATGAGTTGGGCAATTTTTTTGCTTGCCGGAATGGTATCAATAAAGTCCTGGTGTTTTTTAATCTTATCGAATTTTTTTATAAATTCCTTTAATTTGTTTTGTCGGCTTTCGGAGCTGAATCCGATTAGCTGTTGAAATTTTTTCGCCTCGCTTGCCGGGATAAGAATTTGAGAACATTTTTTCGTAATGTGGTATCTTATCTGGAGCAGCTCCAAGAGTTTTGCCGTACCGCCAATCAACTTCTTAGACAGAGAAGCATAACCTATGTGAGATTTTTCAATCCAACCATCCCCGTCAAATAAACCCTTTAGAAACTCGCCGATTATTTCTTTGGGTTGGCTAAAAATAAATTCGGGCACATATTTCGCCTTGCAGGACCTCCCCTTGCCCTTGAAAGGAAGGGCCTCCCCGCTGATATTTTGAAGCAGGACAGCTAAGACCGCATTTTGCAGTCTTACTTTTCTTTTATAGTTAAGCTTTCCGGATTTGTAGCTGCCAATCGTTTTATAAAAATTTCTGACCCGGGCAAGGACCTCTTTTGTGTCGCAGGAGATATCGATACAATTCTTTTTTTCATAAATTGAACCCTCTGCCAAATAAACGCCTAAGAAATAAGCAAAATCCTTGTTTATTTCTATTCTTTCCGGCAAGCCGTATTGTTGGTCAAGCGTATTCTTTTGATTTATTGTCACCCTGCCGTTGTAAATTATTATATCCTTATTTTTAATAGTTTCTTTTACATTTAAAAATCTTGCTCCGTTGCAGGGTAAGGGTATAAATTGTGTGGCCGGCACCCGCGTGTTTTCATTAACCTTATCTATAGACGAGATTTTAGTACTGAATGTGTCGGGGTCTAAAACTAATAAAGAATGATTAGGGGTAATAGTAATTTCTCGCCCAGATTTAGTGGTTATTTTATATAATTTTTTGTTTGCAGCAGGGTGTCTATAAATATCTTCAATTTTACACCACTCAATTTTATTATTTCCATTAAGAGAGGGCACAAAAATAGGATCTTTTATCTCACCGCCTTTTAACAAATTAAAGAGTTTTTCTATTTCTATGTATTTTATAGTATTGCCTGTCTTTGCAAAAACCATTTCATCGGCTGCAATGCTTGGCAGGTCTTCCGCAGTCGCGGAACTGCGCACCGCGACAATCACATCCTTTTCCTTGTAAATCTGGCAAAGTTTTTTGTAATACTTAATGATTTTTCTTTCCAATTTCTTGGGGATTTCCGCTCCCAAAATCAGTTCTCTGGATTTCTTGCCTGTTTCCTGTAAGTTTTTAATATCATCGGGTTTAAAATTTTTAAAAATTTCTTTTAATTGGTCATAGACCCCGGTTTCTTTGAGAAAATAAAAATAGGCGTGGGAAGTAAGGGCAAATCCATTGGGGATATTTATCCCCTCAGGAACCAAATGCCTGAACATTTCGCCGAGAGAGGCGTTTTTTCCTCCCACCAAAGGGACATCTTTAATTCCAATGTTTTTAAACCAAACAATATATTTTTTAAACATAAAGCAATTATCAATCAATGATTATTGATTAATGATTAATGATTGGATTGCCCTGACCGCCCGGTACGGGTCAGGATAATTAGGGATATGATTTTTCTCCAAAATTTTCCCGGCCGGCTCGGTTAATTTCCCTCCGATAAAAGCAGTGACAATCGGCTTTTGGGGCCATTTCTTTTGCGCTTCTATTATGATTTTAGCATTTTTAATTGGTTCGGTCATTGTCTGGGGGGTCTGAATTACTATTAAACCACTAATATTTTTTTGGGACATCATCGCCTCTATCGCAATTCGGTATCGGTCGGAAAGCGCGTCTCCCACCATATCCATTGGATTGCTTTTGGAATATCCGGGATGCATTAATTTTGAGTTCTCTATTTTTCTTAATGCCGCAGGGCTTGGTTTGGGCAGTTTTATCCCTAATTGAAAACAATAATCAGCCGTTAGAATTCCCGCTCCTCCGCCGTTAGTGACAACCGCGATTCCATTTTTGCATTTCGGCTGCCATGATAATGCTTTTGAAATATCCAAAAGCTCTTCTATAGAGGAAACCACTGCGAGGCCGGCTTGTTTAAAAGCAGCGGAATATATTTGGCTTTCCCCGGCCAAAGCGCCGGTATGGGAGAAAACCGCTTTTTTGGAACCAGGATTTTTCCCTCCTTTCAGGACTATGACCGGTTTTTTGGCGCTTGCTTCTTTAGCTGATTCAAAGAATTGCCTGCCGTTTTTCAATCCTTCCAGGTACAGGGCAATTACTTTCGTTTTTGGGTCATTTTTAGCCCAATTCAAGAAGTCCGTCAAAGTTAAGCCCGCTTCGTTGCCATAGGATATTATGGCGGAAAAACCCCAGGATTTGCCGTTTGAGGCGTCAATAATGGCGTCTATCAGAGCCCCGGATTGGGATATAAGGGCGATGTTCCCCTTGCTCGGCGTTAGGGGTGCAAAGGAAGCGTTGAGCCCTGTACAAGGCCTTAAAACGCCCAAGGAGTTGGGACCCACAAATGGCGTATCGGCGCGGTTTAAGGCCTGTTTTACCTTATCCTGCAAAATAGCCCCTTTTTGCCCTGTTTCGGCAAATCCAGAAGAGATAATAATGGCTGATTTTACCCTTTTTTGGATGCATTGCTCTACTACTTTTGGCACGATTTGAGCTGGCACAGCGATTACTGCCAAATCAATCCCCTCTTTTATTTTTAAAACAGAGGGTAAGGTTCTAACGCCAAAGACCTTTTTCCGATTAGGATTTATTAAAAAGATTTTTCTCCTTGATCCGCCTTGGGCGGAGGCTTTCTTGCCATTAATTAAATTTTTAACCAGTCCCCTGCCAACCGAACCAATCCTGTCCGTGGCGCCGATAACAGCGATTGTTTTAGGATTAAAAAAATAATCTAATTTCATATGACAATTTTGGCATCAATAACAAAAACATCTTGCTTGTTTGCTATCACCGGATTTAAATCAATTTCCTTAATCTTTTGCTCTTTTGAAATCATTAAAGAAAGAGATAATAAAATTTTTTCTAATTTTTTGAAATTGACCGGTTCTCTATTCCTATACCCGTTAAGGATTTTATTTCCCTGAATTTCGCTTATCATTTTTTTCGCCTCTTTATTATTAATAGGCGCGAGCCGGAAAGAAATATCTTTTAATACTTCTACGAATATCCCGCCAAGCCCGAAAGCGACTATTGGCCCAAACACAGAGTCCTGTTTGGCGCCGATGATAATCTGCTCGCCGGGAATCATTTTCTGGATAACGATTTTCGTCTTCTTGGTCTTGGCAATTTTTTCAATCTTCGCCCACGAGGTTAATAAGTCCTTTTCATTTTCAATATCCACAATCACTCCTCCAATATCTGTCTTGTGGATTATTTTAGGGGAAAAGATTTTCAAAACCACTGGAAATCCATTCTGTTTTGAAAACAAGATTGCCTCTTTGGCGGTTTTAACAATCTTGGCTTTTGCCTGCGGAATTTTGTATTCTGCGAGTAGTTTTTTTGTAGTTTTAAAATCTAAAAGCATATTCAATAATTGTATCCTATATTCCCAAAAATGAAAACAAAACCGCTTGCGCGGCGGTTCATTTTTTATAATATAATTTAATAACTTAACTTCATGTCTAACTTTTCGGCAATCTGCTGAATCCATTTTTCGTGCCTATCAACTTTATGAGTCAACATCACCATCTCTTGAAAATACTTATCGGCTCTTTTCGCGTAAGCGTCAACAGAAGTCAGCAGATTATCAAAATCTCCTTTTGTGGAAAGATTTCGGACAGCCTCTTTCAAATCATCCTTGGTAACGAATACTTCTATCAATTTTAAAATATCTTCTTCAGTAAGCATTCTATTCTTTTAATAGTTTAGTCTCAATTTAATTATATTTTTCTAAATTACCTTGTCAATTTATAGTTTTTTCCCTACAAACTCCGCGAATTCGGCTAAACGACAGGCATAAGCCCATTCATTATCATACCAGGCGATTACTTTTATCGTTTTGCCGTTTGCCATTGTGGATAAAGTATCTACAACAGCGGAAAAATTATTCCCCTTAAAATCCATTGAAACTAAGGGCGCATTTTCCACAGTCAAAATGTGTTGAAAGTTTTTTTGTTTTGAAGCGTTTCTGAAAGCGGAATTAATTTCATCAACCGAGGCTTCTTTTTCTAAATTGCAAACTAAATCCAATAAAGACACTGTTTGAGTGGGTACCCTGATAGCCAAGCCGTCCATCCTGCCTTTAAGTTTTGGAATTATTTTCCCGATTGCCTCGGTAGCGCCTGTGCTTGTTGGAATAATATTCGCGCCTGCGGTTCTGGCCCTTCGTAAATCCTTATGCACCAAATCAAGTATTTTTTGGTCGTTGGTATAACTGTGTACCGTGGTCATAAACCCGTTCACAATCCCGAAGTTATCGTCAATCACCTTTGCCACCGGGGCTAAACAATTGGTGGTGCAGGAGCCCATATCCACAATATCGTCTTTCTCCGGATTGTAGTCGTTCTCATTCACTCCCAAAACAAAACTCGGGATGTCCGCATCTTTGCTGGGCGCGGAAATGACAACCTTTTTAGCGCCTGCCTTCAAATGTTTTAAGACAAGTTCTCTGGTTCTGAAAGCGCCTGTGCATTCCAAAACCACATCAATCTCCAATTTTTTCCAAGGCAGTTTTTCCGGATCTGGCTCTGAAAACACTTCAATACTATGCTTGTCAACTATCATTTTTCCGGCCTTCACCTCCACCGACTTATCGTAAATTCCGTAAGAAGAATCGTACTTCAAAAGATGAGCCAAGGTGTCGGCTGAATCTAAATCATTAATCGCCAAAACTTCAATGTTTGGTTGATTTTTGAGAATATGGCGCAAAGTAAGCCGGCCAATTCTCCCAAAGCCGTTTATCGCTATTTTGACCATAACTTTAAGTTAATTTTACTATTTAAGATTAAGTAATTCCATTATTTTTTTCTTATCAAAACCGACCACAATCTCATCGTCAATCTCTATCACCGGCACCGCCATTTTACCGGTTTTTTCAAAAATATAGTTCTGGGCATTCTCATTGTCAGTGACATCAATAACTTCAAACTTTACCCCTTTTTCATAAAGGAATTGTTCTAATATCTCGCAATAAGGACAGCTCGGGCTTGAATATATTTTTACAACCGCCATAGTATTTCTTTATTTTGAATTTTGTTTTACGCTTTACGCTTTGCGTTTTACATTTTCTTTACTCGCAGCTTCCGGAATTCGCCGCGTTCCCGCTTTCATCTATTGTTTGATTGCATTCTTCCGGCGGATTTTTGAATGCAGAACAAATAGCGTCTTTGTAGGACTCGGCTGACCTTGCTCCGTCATAATTCATTCCGTTGATGATTATGGTTGGAGAGCCGGCTATTTTAGCGGTTTCCGCGCCGCCATGAGAAGCGGGATTTTGTACCGGATATTCTTGATTAGCCAAGCTGACTTCTTGAGCCATAAGGCCTATGGCTTCATTGGCTTGGCATTGTTTAATCTTTTCCGTGTCAATGTTCTGCTCGCGGGCAATGGCTTCCCACTTGCTATCAACATCCTCCGAGCTGGTCTGTTCATTAATGCCCATAACAAAATCCCATAATTTATCCGGTTGGTATTTTTGCACGCAAAGCTCTCTTACGCCCTGATTAAGCTCCTGAATGCCGTGCATTGAACAATAGGTTTTTTCCGGGTCCAAGCAGTAATCGGGATAACCGGAAGCGTAATCATCATAAAAGATATAGTGGAGCTTTATATCCACCTTATCGCCCAACAAATCAGCCACTGGCTTCATTAAGTCCTCTGCTTGATTGCCAAAGGGGCAAAAAGCCATTACAAATAAGCCCACTTCCGGTTTGTCTGTTTGCGGAATGCCTTGCTCTTCCACCGGGGTCATATCGAAAGAGTTAAGAAATAAGATTTTTCCATCCTTGGTAACGTAGACTTTTTCGCTTTGGCCCATAACATCAAAGTTAACCTCATAGACACCGCTTTTTTCTTCGCTGCCGGTTAAAGTGAACTCCGTGTCCGGAGAAGCTAAATTTTCCTCGATATAGGTAATGGTCTTTTGGGCGGCGTCATCCTTAGATAATTCTCCCCCCACTCCCGTGCTTTTATTAAATATGAAAGCGCCAGGAACAAAATTCTGATACAACAAAATTGCTAACAAGATTGCCGAAATTCCTCCCAAAAAGATAGTTGACGATCCTTTTGCCTTGTCCATAATAATATTTAATGATTAATGATAATTGATAATTTTAGCATAATACTTAATTTTTTGAAACCTTGCCAACAATGCCTTCATCAAACCAATTTTTGACCATAACTTTTTTGGTCATTTAATAATTTTAGAATTTGATTTTTCAATTCTGGCAAATCTTTTTCTGCAATTTTCCAAATTCTTTTTAAATTCACACCAAAATATTCATGGATAAGAATATCTCTTATTCCAGCTATCTTTCTCCACGGCACTTCGGGATAATCATTCTTAAAATCCTTAGGTAAATTTTTAGTAGCTTCGCCAATAATTTCTAACCTCCTAATAATTGCATCTTGATACTGGGTATCTTGAAAAAAATTTTCCTCACTAGTCATCTCAACATAGTTTTCTATTCTTTCTATGCTTTCTAAAATATCGTTCAAATATGGCCTAGGGTCTTTATCCATATATAAGTGATTGTTCGCTTAATATTCTTTCTTTAATAATCGGTTTAAGGGTGTCATATTCTACTAAATCAATCTTTCTCCCGAGAGTATCTTCTATTTCCAGTTTAATGCCGATAAAATCTAATAAACTAATATCTTTTTCAATTTGAATCACGATATCAACATCACTATTCTTTTTAGCTTCGCCCCTTACCAAAGAACCAAAAATCGCCGCTTTCTTAATGTCATGCTTTTTTAAAATAGGAAGAATCTGCTTTTTTATTTTTTCTAAATCTTTATTCATATTTCTAATTTAACACACTTTTCCCTGTTCAGCAACGGTTTTGGTTCTTTTTTTTATTTCCTCTTGGTCGCCCAGATAATAATGTTTTATCGGCTTTAAGTTTTCGTCCAGCTCATAAACCAGAGGCACGCCGGTCGGGATATTAAGTTTTAAAATTTCAGCGGGCGGAATATTGTCCAGATATTTTACCAAAGCCCGCAAACTATTGCCATGAGCGGAAATCAAAACCTTTTTGCCTTCTAATATAGCGGGCGCAATTTCTTCTCTCCAATAAGGCAAGACCCTTTCTTCCGTGTCTTTCAAAGATTCGCCCAAAGGCAAAAGCTCCTTGGGAACATCTTTGTATAACGAGTCGTTTCCGGGCCAGCGCTCGTCATTTTTTTCCAAAAGCGGCGGCCGGACATCATAACTTCTTCTCCAGAGAAAAACATTATGTTCGCCAACTTCTTTCGCCATTTCCGCCTTACTCAAACCTTGTAGCGCGCCATAGTGCCTCTCATTCAAGCGCCAGCTTTTTTTGATTGGGATGCTGGCCAAGCCCATTTCCTTAAGGCATAAGTCCAACGTGTCTGTGGCTTTTTTCAAAACTGATGTAAAAGCAATATCAAAAACATAACCTTCTTTTTTTAGGAGGCGCCCCGCTTCAATCGCTTCTTGTTCGCCTTTTTCAGTCAAATCAACATCGGTCCAGCCGGTAAAGCGGTCCTCTTTATTCCAAACGCTCTCTCCGTGCCTCAATAAAACCAATTTATACATAGTTTGGTTTAGTCGGTTACAAATTGGAAATTATCAATCATCAGGTTGTAGATATCAATATATTGATTGTCCAACAAGGTGATTTCCAGATAACCATCCTTCATCGGCGCTAAAGCATCTGTTATCATATCCCCTGCTTTAAATCCCATAGACGCATCGCGCAAATATTCTATCTTGTAATATGGAACCTCCAAACCGCCAACCATAATTTTATCTAAAACAACATTTTTATCCTCGTCTGTTTTGCGAAAAGGAACAATAATCTCCTCGTATTGCTGGGTAGTGCGGAAGTTGATTGTTAAAATCAAATCCTTTGCCATACTAATACTGCAATCATTGGCTTTCAGGGCTTCAATTTTTTCTTTTGGCCCGAATACTATGGTCTTGGCGCACCTATCATTTGTCCAGCCCTCCGGATATTTCATGGCGAAGCCGTATTCCTCGTTATTGTATGTCTGCCAATTTTCGGTTTCGTCTACAGGCGGGGTAGGGTTCGGCGAGGGAGAAGGACTTCTCCCTTGGGGCCATAATATCCACATGAGGACCGCCACTGCGGCAATCGCTAAAACGACAATAAGATACAATATATTCTTACTTTTCATATTCTTGTTCAATTAATAATAATCTATTATATTTTGTCAGCCGTTCAGGCATAGCTGGCGCGCCTGATTTAATGAAGTCAGCGCCGACTCCGACCGCAAAGTCAGCGATGAAATCGTCCATTGTTTCGCCTGAACGATGGGAGACAATTATTTTCCATTGATGTGTTTTTGCCAATTTAACCGCTTCCATTGCTTCGCTTACTGTTCCTATCTGGTTTACCTTAATAATAGCGCCGTTGCAGGCGGTTTTTTCAATCGCCTCTTTTATTCTTAAGGGATTCGTAACCAATAAATCATCTCCGATAATTATAATTTTACTACCCATTTTGCTATAAATCTCCTGAAATCCCTGCCAGTCGTCTTCTGCGAAAGGATCTTCCAACCCAATAATAGGATATTTTACAATTAAATCGCTGTAAAATTCAAGCAAAGCATCTCTACTGAACAACAGGTCTTCAAGTTGATAAGTTTCCCCTTCTCGGAAATGGGTAGCAGCGCAATCCAGGATAAAATCAACTTCTTTTTTGTTCAATCTGGCTTTAACCGCCGCTTCTTGCAAGAAATTTAACGCTTCGACAGCAGATGAAATATCCGGAGCAAAGCCCCCCTCGTCGCCAATAGGCAGATTATCAAACTTCCTGCTTAAAATACCTTCCAGCGATTGATAAATATCCTTCGCTGCTTGAAAATTTTCCGCAAAACTATTCATCTGCGGAACAATCATAAACTCCTGAATATCTAAATCGTTTTGCGCATGCGCTCCCCCGTTGATAATATTAAAACAAGGCAAAGGCATTTTGAAATTTCCAATTCCCAAATCCCAATGACCAATTTGGCTAATGTGCTGATAAAGAGGAATGTTTTTTACTGCTGCTCCTAAGCGCGCGACTGCCATTGAGACGCCAACAATGGCATTGCCTCCCAATACCGACTTATCAGTTGTTCCGTCAATCTCAAGCATTAAATCGTCTATTTCTTTTTGGTTTATCGGGTCTTTGCCGATTAATTGCGGAGCAATAATTTCATTTACATTTTTAACCGCTTTCGGAACCTCAATGACCTTGGCTTCCAATTTTCCAGTGGAAGCGCCGAAAGGAACCCCTGCTTTAACCGAAAAATCAGCGGTTTTTGCCGTAACCTCTATGGTCAGATTCTTTCGTGAATCCAAGATGCTCTGTGCTGTAATTGATTTAATCTTCGCCATTTTTAATCAATAAACTTCTTGTATATTATTTTATATCAGAATTACTTAATGAAGAATGTCTCAAGTTCGTCTTTAATCAATAATCGCCGTATATCAGAATTTGCTATAAGAGCAAGGGACGGTTTATGAGAGAAGCCGATATATTCAATTTTTTTATTCATAGACCTGACTTTCTCAATGGCTGGCAGAAGGTCGGTGTCGGAGGTAACCAAAATTACCGTGTCGTAAGTATTTTCATAAGCGCCGATTAACAAATCGACCGCCATTAAAACATCAACGCCTTTTTCATGATATTTGTCAGTTTTTAATAATTCGCCAAGTCCTAACGCCCAATTGTTCTTTTTAAGTTTACCTAATAATTTTTGTTGGGCGCTCATCAATTGTCGGCTTTTTGGGTTATTCGTTTCTTCTCTAATCGCCCCAATATAATATTTTTTCAACACTAACTCTCTTTTACCGCTTAAAAATTGACTGAATTTTTCATAATCAAAATCTAAGAGATTTTTAATTTCCACTTCTTTTAGGCGGTGGTAAAAATTGTTGCCATCGATAATTATAAATATTCTATCTTCCATAAACAAAATCCTGCACCTATAAAATAAGCGCAGGAGGGGTTAATGTTCTTATTTTACCAAAACCAAAAATCCTGTCAAGCCCCTGTTTATTTCTTTTGATATCCTTATTGCACATAAATATTTTTTAATCAATAAACTTAAAAGTGGAAAGGATTTCTTGGATAATCCTGTATTCTGACAATGAGGTGTAATTTAATTCTTCTGCAACAACCTTCTTCTCGTAATCATAGTGAATAATAATCAGATGATTTGGCTTTTCAAAAAATATCTCCGCAGTGGTATTGTTGAGCGGCGAAGAACCTTGAGTGGTCTCAATCACAAAACCCTCTAAACTACCTATCATATATTCATTTAAGCTCGTAAGCATAGAAAATTCAGGGTGCCTGACCGATAGTTCGTTTAGTTCCTCAGTCTTTATTTCGACATATTTTCTTAAGGTAGAAAACTCAACTGGGAGTTTTTTGACCAGGAAAGTCAATATAGATGGTTTATTCACGGAAATCGTAAGTTCAATTTCGTCATCCAGGGAATCATATTTTTGAGTTACGATTAACTCTTGCGTCTTTCCTCCGCTTGCGTCAGTCCATTTGGGATATTTAAAACTAAAACCATATTCTTCATTTGTGTATATTTGCCAATCCGCTGTTTCGTCGGTGGGTGATGTTGGCGTTGGCGTTAGAGAAGGCGTTTCTCCCCCTGACCAGGATTGCCAGATTAAAACTCCGCCGATTATTACGACAAAAAGGCAAATAATTAAAATAGAGAGGGGCTTAATCATAATATGATTAATGATTAATGATTAATGATTAATTATTAGTTATCAATTATTGATTATTTTTTTAAATTGCGGAGATAATCATAAACAGAAAGCGCGGCTTTGGCGCCTTCGCCTGCTGCAATAACAATTTGATTGTATTTTACATCTGTAACATCCCCGGCGGAAAACAGCCCGGCTGTTTTTGTCTGGCCGGTTTTGGGGTCAATAACAATCTCGTCTTTCTCGTTAAAATCCACCATTTCTTTAATAAAAGAAGTGGCGGGTTGGGTGCCGACTGACACGAAAACCCCTTCCACCTTAAGATTCTTTTTTTGTTTGCTCTTTACATCTTCGTAAGTTATCCTTTCAACTTTGTTTTTGCCTTCAATGCTTTTCAAGGCAGCGGAATTAATAATTTCTATTTTTTCATTATGGCGTGCCCTTTCCTGCTCCAATTCGTCAGCGGCCAGTTTCTCCTGGAATTCCAGCAAATAAACTTTGGAAGCGTAATGAGTCAATTCAATCGCCGCCTTTACGCCGGAATTGCCTCCGCCGATTACTGCCACTGGCCTGTCTTTAAAAAACGGAGCGTCGCAGGTTGTACAGTAAGTTACGCCCTTGGCGATAAATTCTTTTTCTCCCGGCACCTCAAGGGGTCTCGGGTCTGCCCCGCTGGCGATAATCACGGAGAGAGAAATAAAGCGGTCGCCGTTTTTAGTGATAAGCTCAAAAATCTGGTTCTCTTTCCCAATCTTGATAACCTCGTCATTGACGATTTCCGCTCCGTATTGTTTTAGATGGTCTTCAAATTTCTTCGCCAAATCCATTCCCTTAATGTCGGGCAAGCCCGGATAGTTTTCCACCGACACCGCCCATTTTACCTGTCCCTGAAAATCCTTTGAAATAATCAATGTCCTTAATTTTTTCCTGATAGCGTAAATGCCAGCCGTTATTCCCGCTGGCCCGGCGCCGATAATTATTAAATCATATAAGACCTGATTTTCCATAATCTAAATTAGATTATCGTCTTTGCGAATTTTCTAAGCTCCGCTCCGTAGCGAGAATCTTTTAAAGTCAGATAAAGGTCGGTTTTCAGCCAAGCCATTTTGTTCCCGCATTCAAGCCATCTTCCCTCAAATTCGTAGCCATATATGCTTTTGCCTGCCTGAAGCATTTTGTCAAAAGTATCAGCCAAAACAATTTCCTGTTTTTCGTTGGGCTTGGCTGTTTTCAAAAAGTCAAAGACCTCCGGGGTTAATATGTATTTGCCAACAACCGCCAAATCAGACGGCTCTTCGCCCGGCTTGGGCTTTTCAACAATTCTTTTCACCTTATAGACCCGGCTGGCGATTTTCTCCACCTGGACTACTCCGTATAAAGGAAGAAGTTCTTTGGGCAGTCGGTAAAGCGCCAAAACCGGTCTTTGGCAGGTAGCGTAAATATTAATAAGTTGCTGGAGGCAAGGAACTCCTGATTCCACTATGTCATCACCAAAAAGCACGGCCACCGGCTCTTTTTTTAATTTTGGCATTGCCTGCAAAATAGCATGGCCGTCCCCCATCGGCTTTTCCTGCGTGACCGAGGAAAAAGAAACGCCCTCAATCAATTCTTCTAATTCCTTCAGGGCATCAATCGCCTCTGTTTTTTTCCGGCTGTGAAGAATCTTTTTTAAAGGCGCGGGAGAACCCTTGAAATAATCAAGAACAAATTTTTTCTTCCCGTTGGTCACAAAAATTACCTCTTCAATGCCAGAGGCCTTTGCCTCTTCAATAATAAATTGTATCGCCGGCTTATCAATAACCGGCCAGATTTCCTTCGGTATTATGGTTGACAGCGGTAAAAACCGGGTGCCTAATCCGGCAATCGGCAGAATCGCTTTTTTAATTTCGCTTTTCATATCAGATGATTTATTGATAATTAATCATTGATTATTAGCTATGGCGGAGGAAGGCCGGAATTTCCCATTTATTCTCTTCTTCAAGCATTTTCTTTTCATCCTCTGCCGCCTGCCGGTGCAAATCTAAGGCATTTCTCCGAACATTCGTCTTTTTGATAATTTCAACCCTTTTTGCCTGCTTTTTCTTTTTTATTTTTATTGTTTTCGGCTCTTCTTCTTTTTTCTCAAAACTTTTGTTGGTTATCATTTCCTCTTTTTCCCCCCTTGCTTCATTTGGTTTAATCTGTTTTGTTTTAGCGGCCCCGTCCTTTAATCCAATCGTTTTAGGAGCAAGTTCTTTCGTCTCGGGTTCTTCTTGTTTCTCCTTGATTAATTTTGGCTTCTGCTTTTTTGTCTTTTTTCTTTTTGATTTTGGCTTTTCTTTTGCCCCGCACCCCACGGCGATTAAAGTAATTTTTAGTTTTCCCTGGTGCTGGGCGTCTTGCATTACTCCGAAAATAATTTTTGCTCGCGGATTATAGCTTTCAATCTTTTTACTGATTTCGTCCACTTCGCTCATTTTCATATCTTTAGACCCCACGATGTTAAATAACATCCTTTCGGCTCCGGAAATGTCATAATTCATCAAAGGATTGTTTAAAATCGCTTCTGTCACTTTCTTAGCGCGGTTTGCCCCGCTGAACTCCTGCGAATTCAGATAAGCCAATTGGTTTTCTTTTTCCAAAATCGCTTTGAAATCCGAGAAATCAAGGTTAATCAGGCCCGGCAGATACAAGGTCTCGATAAATCCCTCCAAAATCTTGACCAAGACATTATTCATCGCTGACAACGATTTGTGAATCGGGGTCTTTTGGTCAATAATTTTAAAGATTCTCTGGTTCGGAATGATGGCAAAAGCGTTGACATTGGGTTCTATTTTTTTAAGCGAAATTCTGGCGATTCTTCCCCTTTCGCTGCCTTCAAAAGCGAAAGGCAAGGTAACTATTCCGAGCGACAAAATTCCTAAGCTCTTGGCGGTTTCCGCGAATACTGGCGTGGCGCCGGAGCCGGTGCCCCCACCTAAGCAGGAAATGAATATGCAAAAATCGCAATTTCTCAAAAGTTTTTCTATTGATTTTTTATCCTGCAAAGCGGATTTTTCCCCGAGTCCGGTATTCATTCCGCAGCCAAGCCCCCGGGTTATTTCCTTGCCGAAATAAAAAGCTCCGGCTTGTTTAGGAACCATTTTGATTGCCTGATAATCAACGTTAGCCACCATGAACTTAATCTTGTTCAAATGGGGCAATCTTTTCCGGTGTATTACTTTGGCGATTTCTCCGACTATCGAACCGCCTCCTCCGCCAATTCCAATGATGCCTATCTTGGGCTGGAAAAAAGTTTCCTGTTTCGTCTTTTTAGGAACAGCGCCAATGCCTTTGTCCTTCTGTTTTTTCTTTGCCTTATGTTTGGAAATTGAAGCTTGTTTTTTCATTGAAAATTGAAAATTGTAAATTGTAAATTCATATATTGTTCAATTTACCCCCGAACAGCGATTCGGTCAATGTCTAAAGGAGACTAAATAAGAACCTTTTGCTTAATAAAGCTCTTCTTCTCCTGTTCGGAGAAAATTCTTACTTTGCCGAACACGCCGTCGTAGCCCGGTTCAATATTTACTTTTCCTTCCCTCGCTCTTATGATGCCTTCAATCACCTGCTCTGAAGCAATATTTTTAAAATCGCTTGGCGGAACATTAAGCAGAATATTGAATTCATTTTGAAATGCGCTTATCAATTTATCGTATTCAGCGCCTACTTTCTTTGCGCTTGCTCCGCAGCCAAAGGCCTCGGCAATAATTTCTTTCAATGGAATCAAGCTCTTGAACGGCACCGCTCCTTCGGGAACGAATCCTTCTTCCCTGTCAGATAATGTGCTTATCCGGTTTGCCACCCCAAGGGTAAGGGGCATGCCGCAGACCGGGCAGATATTATTGTATTTCCTTGATTCTGTCGGAGACAAAGAAATTTCGCAAACCCGATGGCCGTCATAATGGTATTTCCCTTCCTCCGGGAAAAATTCAATGGTGTAGAGAAATTTTTTAGGGTCCTTGGATTTAATCGCTTCAATGATTCCGGAATAGCTTAAATCCGTGTCAAAAACATTGGCTTCTCGGCCCAACTTGCCCGGCGAATGGGCGTCAGAATTGGAAATTAAAGCCACGCGCCGGCCATCCGGAATCCTCCAAATCATTGAAGAGTCGGCAGACAGACCTGTCTCTAACGCAAAAATATGTTGTGAATAATCGTCAAAACATTCTTCTATGGAGTCAAATCCTGATTTTGAGCCAAAAATGGCAAACCAGGGCGTCATACAATGGGCTGGGACAAACAGGCAATCCTTGTCCGCTTCCAGGGTAATCTTCAAAAGCTCTTTGGCGTCTAAGCCTAAAATCGGCCGTCCGTCCGCCTTAAGGTTGCCGATTTTTGAAAGGGATTGATTAATCTTTTTAACCGCTTCTATTGACGGCGCTAATATCACAATATGAATCTTTCTTACTTTGCCCTTGGCGGAATAGATACAGCTTATCTCCGCGCTTAATAAAAACCTGACTTCATCTCGGGATTTTTTCAACCTAAAAAGCCCGGTTTCTGCCGGCTCTAATTTGTCCTCGATTTCCTGGAGCCATTGAGGATGAGTAAAATCGCCGGTGCCGACAACTTTTATCCCTTTTATCTTGGCTGATTCAGCGATATGCTCCAAATCCGCGTCCGGAGAAGTGGCGCGGGAGTATTTTGAGTGAATATGGAGATCGGCAATAAACATATTAAAAATCCCAATGTCAAAATCCAAATGTCAAATCCCTTCGACAGGTTCAGGGCGGGCAAATCCAAATGACAAATGTCAAAAGAATATATTTCTTCAATTTGGATTTTGGATTTTGAGCTTGATTTGGCATTTGAGCTTTGGATTTTGGATTTTTAATTATAATTCGAGTTCCCCGCTTATCCCCTGCATTGCCTCTAACGAAATCTTGGTGAATTCTTCCAACGATAATCCGAGAAGTTCTTGACATTTACTAATTATTTCTCGATTGGCGCCGCGGGCAAACGCCTTCTCTTTAAATCTATTCAGCACATTTTCCGCGGTGAGTTCTTTGATGCTTTTGGAGGGAAGAACCAAAGTGGCGGCGACAATCAAACCGCTCATCGGGTCGCAGGCGAACAATGATTTTGCCATAAGTCCTTCCGGCTGTATAGCGTGCGCTTCATTATGCGTTTTGACTGCTTCCGCCATTTCATCGCTGAAGCCCATATCTTTAAGTATTTCCGCGCCAACCAATGAATGCTTAAGCGGGTCATCTTTCGTCTTTTCATAATCAATGTCGTGCAGCAAGCCGGTTATTCCCCATATTTCCGAATCCCCGCCTAACCGCTTGGCAAGCCCGCGCATAATCGCTTCAACGGCCAGACAATGCTTGAGCAGGTTATTATTGAATAAATTTTCCTTTAACAATTTATATGATTCCTCTCTATTCATAATAATGACTGGATAATTTTTGTTTTTGGATAATTCTCTATCTGTTTAAGCTGGCTCTTGTTATACCATTCCCAAAGCCGTTTGGCTCCGATAAATCCGTCAAGGTCATGATTGAAATCCTTTAATTCCTTGAATTCAAATTCCCCTCTGGCCGGTAAAAATTTATGGTAGCAGTTTGACTTGCCTCCCCTGATTAAAACCTTTCCTCCTTTTGCCCTTTTCTTGGCTCCGCAAAACTTGCATTCTTCAAATTGGTCTAATCGGAGAATCCATCTTGTTTTGGCCATTCTTTTTGAAGGCACGGATTTATTGTAGGCGTTCATATAAGCGGCGAGCTGTAAAGAATACTCGTCCCAGATGCCGGAGCCGGTCTTAATGTCCAAGACCCCCAGCACTCCCTTAATTTCAATCAAGGCGTCAAGAGTGCCTGCGTACCGGTCCTCTAAATCATAGACCTTTCTTTCTATGTCATTCTGGATATCCAGAATTTTTGCTTTGTATTCTTTTTTCCATTTTTTAAATACTTGAATAGACGGAATAATCATCGGGTCAATTTCACATTCTTCCCCGATTAAAAACTTTTCCACTGCTTCGTGGGTGGCGGTCCCCCAATTAGCGGCGTGATTCAGGGTTTCCTGGGCGGCCGCAAAATTGGGCTGCTGGGCGTAATACCTCAATAAGCCGGGTTTAAAAACCACATCCGTAATGCTGGTCACTCTCGGCAGCCAATAATGCTCTATCTCATATCCGTTTTTTTCTTTAAATTCCTGTAGGGACACGTTTCAAGTTAAAAGTTAAAAGTTAAAAGTAAGGAACGGGAACCGAAACAAAAAATTAGTCCTTTTTCTTGATGATGATTTTATAAATATTGTCCAGAAAATCTCCGCCCGCATAGCCGACCACAAAAGCGATTGCAGACGAGAATCCGATGGTTAAAACATCGTTGCTGATTTTGTTGATTGCCATAGCGCATAACGTCCCCACTATTCCGGAAAGAAATATCATTGAAAAAAAATAAGGCAGATTAAAGCCCACATTTTTATATGAGTACTGATACTTGATATAGCCGATTAGTCCGCGCACTACTCCCCCTCCGAACCCGGCGATAATAGTAAAAAAATAATCCATAATCAATGGTGTTAATTATTAGGATATCTTATCACAGATTTTAAAAAAGAGAAAACCGCCGACTATTCTGTTTCCGAAGATTCAGAAATGTCAGCGGCTAAATGTCGAGGCGGAGATGGTGAGAGGCGCACTTTTCTCGCTCGGCAGCAATCGCCGCCGCTTGCTTGAAGAGCTTCTTATACAAGCCCTTAGGGATTTTGTCCCATCCCGGACTTAAGTGCTCCGCGCTCGTAGTAATGGGCCCTCTGCGCCTAATCTTTTCTTTCCACGATTTCCAGAAAGTCACGGTTATAGGACAGGGGTCTTTGTAAACCTCCATCTTAACGACAACACCTTTTTCCGTCACAACGACAGATAACGGTTTAAAAAACGCCACGATACTCACCTCCTTCCGGATTATACCGAATATGCCTCTGGTGTTCTGCTATTATTATACACCCAAAATCTCTATTGTCAATCCCTTTTGCGTTTTTATTCATTACGTGCTTGACATTAGTTTGATGCCAAGGCCGGCGATTTTGCCTCCGCCCAATATCAAAATCCAGGCAAAGATAGACCAGCTTATCAAATTCATCAGTTTAAACAGGGTTCCCGGCGGAAAAATTTTTGCCAGCTGGTCGCTCACTGTCTGCTCCATTTGTTTTTGGACATCCGGCGCGCTTGTTGGGCTTAAGGAACTATCTTTATCTAATCCGAAATTTATTTCATCAGAGCGGAATACCTGCGGGAGCGCCTGATTGCCCTTAAAAATATTATACGAAGAATACAGACCCCAAAAGATGATCAAGAGGCCAAGGACCAAGAGAACGATGCCGATTATTTTGTTTCCCATAGTATTTAAATTCAAGACTATATGTTAATTCCTTAGCGAATCAAGCGTTCTGCGCCCGCCTGCAACGCTTTGCCCGCCAGAAACGCTGTATCTACTGCGGGCTGGCGTAGCAATGCGGGCAGGAGCGAAGCGAGCAGGTTCTTTAGACCGAAGGTCGCAAGCGTTCTGCGAGCGAAGCGAGCAGGTTCTTTAGACCGAAGGTCGCAAGCGTTCTGCGAGCGAAGCGAGCAGGTTCTTTAGACCGA